>Ga0099364_10000474_pt1 | contig 67676 bp, 55 predicted proteins | sample TergutTh196P3_FD_73070 | JGI IMG/M metagenome (GOLD analysis project Ga0099364, IMG submission 73070) | Microcerotermes parvus P3 segment gut microbial communities from Pointe-Noire, Republic of the Congo - Th196 P3 | ecosystem: Host-associated > Arthropoda: Insects > Digestive system > Gut ... | reverse complement strand
CACGAGGGCGTTGAGTACCGCGCCCTCGCGCTAAATTTAAAAGGCGTGGAACGCGCGCAGGCGGCTGGGCTTCGCAAGATCAAGCTGACGGTGTCCGCATCCCCCACTCACTCCAGACAAAACAGCAACGCTCCTCCCGAGGAGGTCATCAAAAGCTTCGTGCAGTGCGCCGTTTTCTGCCGTGAAAACGGCATGGAACTCAGCGGCGCGATTGCCACGGCTTTTGGGTATTACGCCGAAGGGGTAATTCCGCTGGAGCAGGTCGAAAGAGTTGTTCAGGCGTATCTGGCGATCGGGGTAAAGGAACTCTCCATGTCCGACACGACCGGCATGGCTCACCCGAAACAGGTGTACACGACAATGAAGGCGCTCCGAACCCGTTACCCTGACGTTCTCTGGACGCTGCATCTTCACGACACGAGGGGGATGGCTCTTGCCAACATTCTGGCGGCGCTGGAGGCGGGCGTAACGCATTTCGACTCGTCGTTCGCAGGGTTGGGCGGCTGCCCGTTCGCGCCAGGCGCTTCGGGCAACGTGGCTACGGAGGACGTCGTCAACATGCTGCACTGCATGGACGTCGATACGGGCTTTAATCTGGAAAAAACACTGGCTGTCGCCCGCAGGGTAGAACAACTGGTAGGGCATAAATGTGACGGCAAAATGCTGAGACTTGCCCTTAACAATCCGTGTTTGCCATAGACATTGCTAACCCACTTTAATCCCGCCGTCTGGCGGCATAGAGTAATCCCATGTACCAGTTCGGCTAAGAGGGATTAAATCCCCCACTGAAGCAAGTCTCACTTTATGCTATACTTTCACCTGATGGAAAAATTGCCGCTAAAATAGATAGCGGATTCAAGAAACAAAGGGAGACTATTAGATGAAAGAGGACACGGTAAGGGCTATAGGGCGCGCGTTTGCGGCGCTGGAGTGTTTCAATCTGGACGAGCCGAAGCTGACGTTGAACCAGATATCCGAAAAAATTGATCTGCCGATGAGTACTACACTGAGAATACTGTCCACACTGGTATCGCTGAACGCGGTCAAACGCTCCGAGGATCGGACATACTCCCTCGGCAGCAAGATTTATATACTGGGCGCCATTGCAGAGGCGCATAACAAACCGCATCAGATAATTCTTCCTTACATGATAGAGTTGCGTGATGAGACCAAGGAGGCCGTTTCTCTGTATGGCGTGGAAGGGGAGTACCGCGTTTGCTACGAACACGCGCCGAGCCTCCTGACTATGCGTTGTGTTGTACGCGTGGGAGACCGCTTTGAATTGTGGGCTGGGGCGGGCGGAAAAGTGCTTCTGGCTTACGCTCCTGAGGAGATAATACAGCGTGAGATAAAGAAATTAGCGCCAATAACGGAAACCACGATAGTGGATAAAGAAAAGTTTTTGCAGGAACTTTCGATCATTCGGGGACAGGACTATGCCATAAGCTACGGAGAGCGCGAAGACGGAATAGTATCCATCGCCGTACCGATTATGGATTGGCGCGGTAATGTCATTTATGCGCTTTCGCTTGCCGGACCGGCCTTGCGTTTTACAGAAAATAGAGCTCTTGCTTTAATTCCCAGGCTTCAGCAAATCTGCGTTGAAATATCTCAACGGCTATTGTAATAACTACCTACTCCAGAAAATCCTTGAGTTTTTTGCTCCTGCTGGGATGGCGGAGTTTGCGCAGGGCTTTGGCCTCTATTTGGCGAATTCGTTCGCGAGTCACTCCAAATTTTTTACCTACTTCTTCCAATGTGTAGGCGCGACCATCTTCTATTCCAAAACGGAAATATAGGACTTCCCGTTCGCGGGGAGATAGCGCGTCCAGCATTTCCTCAATTTGTTCGCGCAGAAGGTGCCCTGCCGCTGATTCTTCCGGGCTTGGCAAATCGCGGTCTTCAATAAAATCCCCAAGCTGGCTGTCTTCTTCCTCGCCGATAGGGGTTTCAAGCGACACCGGCAATTGAGCTATCTTTCTTATTTCTTCAACCCGCGAAGTTTCAATGTCCATTTCGGCGGCTATTTCTTCGTCAAACGGTTCTCGTCCAAGCCGCTGTACAAGCTGGCGGGATATCCTCACCATTTTGTTGATTGTTTCAACCATATGAACGGGAACTCTTATTGTGCGAGCCTGATCGGCTATTGCGCGCGTTATCGCCTGACGAATCCACCATGTTGCGTATGTGCTGAATTTAAAACCTTTTCGGTAATCGAATTTTTCAACGGCGCGAATAAGTCCAAGGTTTCCTTCCTGGATTAAGTCAAGGAAAAGCATTCCGCGCCCTATATATTTTTTCGCAATGCTTACAACAAGTCTTAAGTTTGAGTCCACAAGCTTTTGCTTGGCTTCCGCGTTTCCGTTTTCCATTTTCATAGCCAAATCAACTTCCTGGTCCGCGTTCAGAAGAGGAACTTTGCCTATTTCTCTTAAATACATCCTTACAAGATCGGTGAGAGGTATATCTTCAAGTTTTCCAATATCCGCTCCTATTGAAGTGGCTATATCATCGCTTGCGCTACTCTGGCTCTTTGTAGCCTCCCTTTCTATTACTTCTATGCCCAGATCTTGTAAATTCATCAAAACATTGTCAAGCATATCCGCGTTCCAGGTTTCCAGCGGAATGCTCCTTTCAATATCCTGATGGGTAATGAACCCTTTTTCGGTTCCTTCTTGAAGCACTAAATCCTTTACGCGTTTAAGGCACTCTTCGGCTTCTTTTTTTGAGAGAACATCATGAGCGTTGCGTTCATAATCCTCAATTCCAATTAACATTGGAATATCGTCAGCATCCTCCTGGACGTCTATCTCCAACTCTTCTTTTATTGTTATCGGGTCGATATCAATGTCGGATAAAATTTCGTAATCCGCAGGGAAGTCAATAGTATCAATTATTTTCTCAATCTCAGCGCTTTTTACGGGAGCGGAAATATTTTCATTGGCCAAGTTATCATTGATTTCAATACTCTTTGACCTTTTATTTTTAATTTTTGTTTGTTTTTCCGATTTGTTATTAAACGCCTCGACTTCTTTGTATTCATTTTGCGATAGTTCTTCCAGAGCTTCGGGTTGAGTTGTATCATCGAATGAATCGGAAGCTAACTCGTTTTGCGCGTTTTGGCTTTCGTCTCGATTTGTGATTACCTCAGCTTCAATAATGCTCTGTTTTTCGCTGTTCTTTTTCCTTCCCATATTAAGTTTTCCTCCTTAAGGTTGAGAGAGTACAAGCTCAGTACCGACAAAAAATGGAAAGTTTATTTCCGGAGAAGGTCCTGTTATTTGTTTCGTTTCCGGAAATTCCATCTCTATTAATAAACGGCTGACATTCATTTCTGTAGGGTTATCTGTCTCGTACGGTATAAAAAACCGACGATAACCAAATTTTTCAGCGTAATAAGGAATGTTTGAAACTCCTTCATTTTCATTGATATTTTCGGACAACGCCGTTTCAAAATGAGTAAGAAAAGCTTCTTCATCGAACAAAATGTCTTCGCTAACTAAAGCTATTGATTTCATATTTCCAAGCAACATTTTACGCCTTCTTATCGCGCACCAGGTTATTCCAGCCTTAACAGCTTCGTTTTCCTTATTCTGTTGCATTTTTTCAATTAGCGATTCTATTCGTTGCGAGTATCCAAGCAGCAAAAAAAATCCAAGGTTAAACCCAATATGAGCGTTAATCGCAAATAAATTCTCTCTTAGAAAATTGCCAACATAACCGCTTTGTATGCTTGACATAAAAAGAAACTCGCTGTCCGCAACGAGCGACAGCGCCGCGACATTTTTTAGTCTGGCGCTGTACAATGAGTTGATCGAAACAAACTTATAATCAACTCCAATTGGGAACCAAGGAGCTACCACCAAGTCCAGGTCGGAATTCCAGAAAGGTAATGACAATTTATGCTAACACAGGCTCTTTTTCTTTAGCCTTTTCCAGATTATTATCTTTAATAATTCTTACTATGTAATCCACAAGCATGTTTATCTCTGGTTTAGTTATTTGGTAATTTGCTCCGATACTAGCTGCTTTCATTTTTATATCTTCCGCCATTATTGATGAAAAGACTATTATCGGAAGATCCTTTGTCAAGGTGTTTTCCCGGATTTTTCGAACTAGGGTAAGCCCGTCCATCTTTGGCATTTCAACGTCGGTTATCAAGATATCATAATCCTCTCCATCCATAATAATCATATCATGAGCAGTTTTTCCATCTGGAACTATCTTAAAATTAGTGAATCCTCCGACTAATAGCGAGTCTTCTATCTGACGGCGGATCAAAGGCGAGTCTTCTGCCACAAGGATGCGATACAACGAAGGGTCATCAAGTTCCTCTGCTATTCTCTTTATTGCTTCGTCGTCGATCTTACTTGTTATCGAAGAAAGCGGGCTTATTTTCTGCACTATCGCTTCATAATCAAGCAAAAGCACATTGCGACTGTCTCTTCTAATTACGTAAAGCACCCACTGCCCAAGATAACTACCTGTTAAAGTGTCGTCCAAATCTTCGGAATTAATTCTGTAAATCCGCTCTACAGCGTCAACTACAAATCCAAGTTTGGTTTCGTTAAACTCCGCTATGATCGTCTTGGTCTGTTCAAGCGGTACTTCGCTCTTTATTCCCAACGAGATCCTTAAGTCAATCATCGGTAAGACCTCTCCGCGAACAGAAGTAATGCCTATCATCGCAGAATCAGTCTCTGGTATTTCCCGACAACCCTGCCATCGCAAAATCTCGCGAGTTTTGTCAACATTTATTGCAAAAGGCTGATCTCCAAGATAGAATACCACAACTTGCCATTCGTTTGTTCCAGCTTCTGTGACGACTTTTCTCACTTCCTGCATCGCAATCCCCCATTTCTATGCAAAGAATTAAGTTATATATTTTATCACTAACAGGTTTATTTTTTTATATTAACATAATATATTTAGTAACACATAAAAAATAACTATTTATCTTGATGAATTTCTAATTATATATATCGGAGGTTTTGTCATGTCGCCACAAGCTGGATCAATTATTCTTTTTATTTGCGCCTTAATAATGGCTTGTTTGGGTTTATTTCGTATAAAGAATGGAAACAGAAGAGGGATTTTAAACTTAATAATGGCGTTTATGTTTGTCATTTTTGGAATAGCTATTTATTTAGGCGGATAAAATCGATATTAACCGCAAACATCGCAATACAGAATCGTAGGGAACGGTCGTCCTCGACATCCCGCCGCCGCAAATTAACCGCAAACATAGCAATACAGAATCGTAGGGGATGGCGTCCTCGACATCCCGCCCGCCGATGCAAATTAACCGCAAACATAGCAATATAGAATCGTAGGGGATGGCGTCCTCGACATCCCGCCGATGCAAATTAACCGCAAACATAGCAATACAGAATCGTAGGGGATGGCGTCCTCGACATCCCGCCGATGCAAATTAACCGCAAACATCGCAAACTTTGCCCATGCCCGCCCTACATAAACGGCTCAATTTTTTTGTTTTTGTAAATTTTTTTTCAACTGGAATTTTCGATTGCGTTCAATCCTGAGATATGCTAAATTATGAAACCAAATATCAATTTATTATTAGGAGGAATGAAAAACGACAAAACTTCGATTATAAGAACAGAAATATAAGCAACAAATAAATATTATAAGGAGTGAGAAAAAATGTTGAGACGCAACAAAACTGTTCTTTTAGTTTTAACTGCGTTAATTGTCGTATCAGTAGCGTTTACTGGGATGGCAAACGCAGCGACGCAACGCGAATATGTTGTTTCGCTTATCAAATCCGCAGGTATGAAGGATGTTATGATAAGCACGGGTACCGGCGCGCAGTATGATCGCGACGCCGACGCTCTGGCTAAAAGCCTGGGCTTCTTTAACAACTGGAATTATGAACCTACGGTCGTAGTGACCGCGCAAATGGAAGCAAGTATGGAAACTGCTATGGCTGGCGCGTTTACAGGTCTCCGCGACGCGCTAAATAGAAAACCCATGACGCCTTATTTCGTAAATGGTCAGGCGCAGCCAATTTTCTATTATGGCGACTCAAAATATAATGACACCACAGGCGAAGGCGTCGTCCGTTTTGTTGTCTATGTAGAATCCGATCTGGACACGGATAATGACGGCAAGCTGGACTTAGTGAAGACGCTTGTGCAATTGCCAAGGGCCGCGCTTGAAGGAGCAAAGCTCTCCACGATTTTTGAGGCGCGCCCATACATAGAAGGCACCAACGGGCAATCAGTTATTGCGGCTGTTCAGACCGCAGGAGATACATACAGAAATGCCAATCCCAATCTCAAACATGAGGACATGTACAAAACAGCTCCTCCGAGAGTTCGCGCAGGCGAGGCGACAACCGCCGATATGGCGGCGAACGCCAATTTCTTAGACTGGTATTACCGCTACAGCGGAGGTAATTCCACAGCCACTATAACGGCGGGTACTGGAACAAATGAGGCTACATATGAAGACTTGAACTGGTATGACTACTTCCTGGTGCGCGGCTTTGCCGTTGTCATGAGCGCTGGTATTGGCTCCGCCGGTTCAGAGGGCTTTGCTACCTGCGGCGCCGACGTTGAAGTCAACGCTTTCCGGTGCATAATCGAATGGCTGGCTGGAGACAGAGTAGCCTATACCGACAAGACCAACAATATTGAAATCAAAGCCGATTGGTCCAGTGGCAATGTGGGTATGACCGGGCGTTCCTATGCAGGTACCACACAATTTGGCTTGTCTACCTCAGGAGTCAAAGGTTTAAAGACCGTTGTTCCGGTAGCGGGTATCGCCAGTTGGTACGAGTACACCAACAGCCAGGGAGTAACTGATAGCAACTCATATATCGTTGGTCTTGCCTGGCATGTCAACAGCCGTATTGCAGAACCGGTTTGGAGAAACAGCGCCAATTTCAACAGATATGCCGGTATTTCGCAAATGATGAGGAGAGAGGAGAGCGCTCTTGTCGGCGACTACGGTCCCCATTGGGCGTACCGCGACTACACGGTTGATAATTGGTTCAGAGATTGGGGTCCCACGAAAATTCAAATCCCCATACTCCTGGTTCATGGCGCAAACGATAACAATGTCCGCCCCAAACAGTCCGTTATGATGTATGAAGCGGCTAAAAAAGCCGGCGCTGAGGTCAGGTGGATTTGGCATCAGGGCGAACACATGACCCCGACCTTCCCCGCTGCCAGCCCAAACGCTACGGATACATACAGACCTTTCTCTATGATGTGCGGCGACTACACATATGACCAATGGCTCAACATGTGGTTCAGCAACCACCTGTACAATTTGGACAATGGGGTTATGAAGCTGCTGACGGGCGTCCTTGCGCACGATAATGCAAGCGGCGAATGGGTAACGTATGAATCCTGGGATAGCCCAAAAACTATTATTATGAACAACGCGAACATAGTTCCCGCAGGCAGTCCCATGGCAAAAGCCATGTCGGTAGTGGAATATGAAGAACCCGTAGAAACTCACGTAGACACTCCACTTCTCGACCATACGCCGGTTGACGCCTACAAAAACAACGCTCCAGTCGAAAATGGTGAAATTGTTCCGTTGGAAGCGGATGGTTTCACAGCCATGTCTGCAGAGACCACAACCCTTATCAACAGCGTTAATGGCAGCGGTAGCTGGCAAAACTTCCTCAATGGTCCTACGCTCGGCAGCCAAGTATATCACTACGTCCTTCCCGAAGATGTTACAGTTAAGGGCGTTGTCAAGGTCAAAATAAGGGCGGCTATTAATTCCGGTCCTATCAACGGCGAGCCTCTGAGAATGCACGCGCGGCTGGCGGAAGTAGCGGCGCCGGGAACTTCCCTTCGTTACTACGGCGGCAATGCTATGGGCAGCACCCCGCCTCGCGTAATGGCTCAAAGTGGAGGTTCATGGCAGGGCGGCGGAATAGCGAGCCACAATCTGGTCAGTTTCAGTCAGGTGACAACAGGCACATATAGGGAAATCGCCAGAGGCTATATGGACCTATGCAACCCGTCGGCTGCTTTTGACAGTTTTACGGCGAACCGTAATAACCGCATTATCATAAGCGGCGACATTTTTGGCGTGTACCACGACTACGAAGTTTACCTGCAGCCCGTGGTCCACACCGCCAAGGCGGGTAATACGCTTGCTCTTATAATCACCACTGGCGGGCAAAGCACCGCAGCTTATTCAGGCGCTAACGCTTTTACATTCACTATAGATAACGACGCGACTTATGCCGAGATTCCGGTCGCGGTTCCAATCATAACGATCAACACGCATGTGGAACCGGCTACTACTGTCATTGAAGGTCGTATTACCGGCAATCTGACGGTTCTGGCTAGCGCGACAGGCGCCGCGCCGCTTAATTACCAGTGGTATAGAAACACGACGGATAGCAATACGGGCGGAACAGCAGTCGTCGGCGCTACGAACTCAAGCTTCCCGATTCCGACGAGTCTGACGGCGGGTACATATTATTATTATTGCATGGTGAGCGCTGCCGGCGCGCAGTCAGTAAGCACAAACCCAGCGACTGTAACGGTTCTTCCGCAGCCGACCATTACGATAAGCACCCAGCCTCAAAACGCTAACGTCACAGAAGGTCGCATTACCGGCGCCCTCTCGGTCAACGCGAACGTAACGGCGGGCTACACTCTCAGTTACCAGTGGTATAGCAACACGACGAGCAATATTGGCGGAACGCTAATCAGTGGCGCGACGAGCGCAAGCTTCACGATTCCCGCATCGCTGACGCCGGGAGCGTACTACTATTATTGCGAGGTCAGCGCAACAAATATCGATATCTTGAACACCAACGTAGTTACGGTAACTGTGGCGCAGTACGTACAGCCGGTAATTTCGATAACCACTCAACCTGAGGCAAATACCACATTTGTGGAAGGCAGCGTTTCCGGCGCTCTTTCGGTTGTTGCTTCCGCTACACAGGGCGCAACTGTGAATTATCAGTGGTACAGCAACACGACGAATAGTAATGTAGGCGGAACAGCAATCAGTGGCGCTAATGGCGCAAGCTTCACGATACCCGCGTCTCAGGCTGGAACTTATTACTATTTCTGCGAGGTAACAGCTACTGAAGCGGATGATGTTCGTTCCGACGTGGCGACGGTGGAGGTCACGGCAGATACAAAGCAACCGGTAATTTCGATAACCACCCAGCCCGCAAACGCCTCATTCACAGTTGGTAATATTACGGGCAGCCTCTCGGTTGTCGCTAGTGTTACAGAAGGCGCGACTGCCAATTATCAGTGGTTCGCCAACACGTCGAATAGTAATACAGGCGGAACGGCAATCAATGGCGCTACGAGCGCAAGTTTTGCGATCCCCACAACGCTAACGGCTGGAGCTTATTACTATTTCTGCGAGGTCAGGGCCACAGGCGCCGCTTCCTTACGTTCCAACGTAGCGATTATTACGGTGAATCCTGTTGTAGCAGAAGAAGTAATTATAACAGCTCCAAAATCTGTGGTACTTGCAATAGGCGATACGCATCAGTTTGCGGCTACAGTATTGCCGGATAGCACGGCGGATAAGAGCGTTACGTGGACCAGCAACAATTCAACGTCTGCGATAGTGTCGAACTCCGGTTTGGTCGCGGCTTTAAGCGCCGGAACGGCACGTATAACGGCAACGACGGTCAATGGCAAAACCGATACCGCTACGGTGACAGTAACCGTTCCGTCAAAAACAATCCTTGACGCCGAAGCTCTGCTTCCGGGATTACCAACCGGACGACCTGGAACAGTTAACTTTGGAACCAACGGAGAACTTGTATGGACAAATCTCGAAGGCGAAGACGTAGTGATACTGAGAGTCAGCGACCTTCCGGAAGGTTGGGATATACTGGACTTCGTCGCTAAACAGGGAGCGGGCTGGAATGGAAGACTGGTCAATGGAGAAATACTTGTAACGTTCACAAATAGCGAAGGAACAAGCGATGGAATTGAAGTGTTGCTGCTTTCACCCGATGGAGAAGAGAGTATCCTGAATGTATCGTTTAGCGGCAATGAAAAGAGCAGCAGCGGCGGCGGATGTAACGCAGGATTCGTTGCTCTTGCCATTATGGCGGCTGTATTGCTTGCTGTCAAAAAGAGAAAATAAGTAAACCTATTTGTTGGGGCTGTAACAAAAACGAGCGGGGACTGTCTACACAGACAGCCCCCGCGCTCCCCACAATTTTATGTTTGAGTGGGCGACAGTCCCGTAGGGAGGCGTCCTCGACGCCCCGCGTTAGGGTAATAGGAACGTTCTCGTCAGGTGACGCCCATGTTCACTAATAATCATATGAGATTCAAAAAACCAGGAAATAAAAATCTATAGGAGGTAGATATTATGTTATGTCGCAACAGAACAGTACTGCTAGTTTTATCAGTGTTACTAACCGTATCCGTCTTGTTTTCAGGGATAGCGGGGGCCGCGACGCAACGCGAATATGTTGTTTCGCTTATCCAATCCGCCGGTATGAAGGATGAAATGATAAGCACAAGCTCAAGTGATCAATATGATCGCGATGTTGACGCTCTGGCCAAGAGCCTTGGCTTTCTTAACAACTGGGATTATGATCCCGCAGCTACCGTGACCGATCAGGTTAAAGCAAACATGGATATTGCTATGCTTGGCGCCTATAATGGGCTACGCGACGCGCTCTCTAAAACCCCCATGGAGCCTTATTTTGTAAACGGTCTTGCACAGCCAATTTTTTATTATGGCAACTCTCATTATTTTGATACCAGCGGAGAAGGCGTTGTCCGTTTTGCCGTCTATGTAGAAACCGACTTGGACACAGATAATGACGGCAAGCTCGACTTAGTGAAAGTCATCGTACAGCTGCCAAGAGCTGTTCTGGATGGCGCAAAATTCTCAACAGTTATGGACGCGCGTCCATACATAGCAGGCAGAAACAGTGGCATCGGCGCCTACATGCAGAGCGTAGGAGACGCGTACCTCACCGCCAATCCTAGCCTTAGCCATTCTGACCATTACAAAACAGCCCCGCCTCGCGTACCAGCCGGTATTGTTAACACTGCCGAAATGGTGACGAACGCAAGATTTAGCGACTGGTATTACAGATGGCAAGGCAGCAGCGGCTCCGCTACCGCTCAACCTCCTGCGGTTATCTCGCCTGCTGTCGCAACGGAAGCCGCTATGTTCGAAAACTTAAACTGGTATGACTACTTCCTGGTACGCGGCTTTGCCGTTGTTGTAAGCGCAGGTCTCGGCTCCGCCGGTTCCGAAGGCTTCTCAACCTGCGGGTCTGACATTGAAGTCAACGCTTACAGATGCATAATCGAATGGCTGGCCGGAGATAGGGTGGCGTATACCAACAGGGAAAACAATATTGAAATCAAAGCCGATTGGTCCAACGGTAATGTTGGCATGACCGGTCGTTCGTACGCTGCAACCACTCAATTTGGTATGTCCACTTCAGGAGTAAGAGGCTTAAAGACTATTGTTCCCGTGGCGGGCATCGCCAGTTGGTACGAGTACAGCTACAGTCAGGGCGCCGCTATTAGAAGCCCCTACGATGTGGGACTTGCATGGACTGTCGGAAGCCGCTCGGCAAATCCTGAATGGCCTTCCGTATTTGAAAAATATGCCGGTTATTCGCAGCTCATGAGATACGAAGAGCGCGACCTTCACGGCGACTACGGACCGTTTTGGCTACGTCGCGACTACACCGTTGAGAACTGGTTTAGAGATTGGGGTCCAAGCAAAATTCAAACCCCAATGTTGATAGTTCACAGTACCAACGATGACAATGTTCGCCCAAAACATTCAGTAATGATGCATGAATCGGCTCAAAAAGCGGGCGTCCCCGTCAAGTGGCTTTGGCACCAAGGCGAACACATGACGCCAACGTTCCCCAAAGAGAATCCCAATATCGCGGGCGCTTCGCCGCGTCCTTTCTCCATGTACTGCGGCGACTACACATATGACGAATTGCTCAACCTGTGGTTCAGCCACCACCTGTATGGTTTAGCCAACAACGTTATGACGCTGTTGCCCAACGTTCTGGCGCAAGACAACGCCAGCGGCGAATGGGTAGGGTACGATTCCTGGGAAAGCGCCAGTAAAATTACTTTGGACGAAGCAAACCGAGTAAAAGCTTCTCCTATGAGCGCTTTATCCGTGTCGCGTTACAGAGAGCCGGAATATAGCGTGGATCGCAGCAACGATGATTTTCCAGTTTTTGACGAATTAGACGAACCTCAGGATGAAGGCGTCATTATGCCTGCAGCAAGCATGAAAGCCTTCGCCGATGCGGATAACTTCACCGTTATCAATAGCGCAAATGGAAGCGGCAGCTGGCAAAACTTCCTTGACGCGCCTACAGCAGGCAGTACGGTGTACCATTATAATCTTACTGATAATGTTACGGTTAAAGGCGTTGTAAAGGTCAATATCAGAGCGGCCATCAATTCCATCGCCACCCCGGCGGAGGACGGAGTTAGCCTGAACATGCACGCGAAACTTGTGGAAATTCCGGCGCCTGGAACCTCACTTAAGTACTATGGAAGAAATACCGTGGGCGGAACACCCAATCGTAACCTCGTTCAAGCCGGAGGATCATGGCAGGGCGGCGGCATAGAAAGCCACAATCTAGCCATATTCGAGCATACGACAGGTCCTGTTGATGGTTATAGGGAAATAGCCAAAGGCTGGATGGATTTATTAAACCCGAAGGCTGGTTTTTATAGCTATACGGCGGATCGCAAAGATCGCATTATCGCGAGCGGCGATACTTATGGCGTGTTCAATGACTACACTCTTTTCTTGATACCAACCATTCACACAGCCACACAAGGCAATAAGCTTGCTCTTATAATCACCACGGGTACTTCCAGCACTGCAGCTTATTCCGGCGCGAACGCCTTTACTTTCACCATCGACAACGACGCGACTAATGTAGAGATTCCTATAGCGGATCCAATTATTGTTGATGTTCCAACAATTCTAATAACAACTGACGTTGTGCCGGTCACTACTGTAAAGAAGGGCGCCATTACCGGTAGTCTTAAGGTAGAAGCTATCATCAATTTTGTCGATACGCCGCCAAATTACCAATGGTACAGCAACACGACCAATAGCAATACTGGCGGAACATTAATTCCCGGCGCGACGAACGCGAGCTTCCCAATTCCGAAAGATTTAAATATTGGAACGTATTATTATTATTGCTTACTTACCGGATCAATCGCCGAACCTGTAACTTCGGGCGTTGCTAAAGTAATAGTAGAAGAAGAAACAGGATGTAACGCGATAGGTTATGGCGCTTGTTTAGTATTTGCGTTATTTGGCGCTGCTCCGTTTGTTTTAAGAAGAGGCAGATAGTTACGATTTACTGACAGTAAGTGAGTAAAAAGATTTTGAGGCTGAGTTTTTTGCATGAGGTAGCTCAGCCTCATTTTAATTACGAAATATTATTTTTTTGCGGTACTAATTTTGATATAATGTTAAATGTGGCGATTTTTACAAAAAAAAACAATGAAGGGCGGGCTTTTTATGGATAAAGAACAATTGAACTCCAAATTGAAGGAAGTGATAAAACAAGCTGGCGCTAGCGCTCAAAAAACAAAGGAAAGCATTGGCAAAGCTTTTAAGAAAGATAATGTCAGGATTAATCTATTGAAAGCAAAAGCCGGTGTTAATAAGGTTGTTGACGTTACTGCGAATAGCAACCTGATAAAGAAAATGAGTTCGGAGCAAAAGCTGGCGGTTTTAGGTATATCCGCTTTTATTGTAATTGTAATAATTGCGCTTATAGGACGGTTGATTGTTTCTCCGGAAACGTCTATCTGGTGCGTGGTAGATGCGCCAAAAGTAGAGCTTGCGTTTGGATCAGCCGGAGAGGTAATTGACGTTGTATATGCCGAAAAGCAGTCAATTGCGTCTGGAAATGTAATAGCGCGTCTTCAGAATGAAGCTTATATTGCTGATTTTGAAAGCGCAAATGCGAAGTTATTGGTCGCTAACTTAAAACTGCTTAATATGGAAAACCGTTTGACGGATATGGAGAATGCGCTTGCCGAATCCAAGCTTCAAGCGGCTGAAAGCGCGTATGAAGCGGCAAAATCTGCTTTTGAGCTTGCAAGAGCATATGAAAGACAGTATATTACACATTTTGAAAGGCGCGATATTTCAGAAGCTCAATATCTTGCTAGTATTGCAGAAGTTGCAAACGCCGAGACTATAATGCAAAGGGCGGAAAACGCGCTTGAAAGCGCAAAAGAAAATCTTGAAGCGTCTCAAAGAGGATTCGCACCCGAGGAAATAGCAGAAACGAAAGATGAAGTTGAAGCTTTAACGGAACAGGTAGAAAGAGCGAGAACGGTCTTAGCGGGGTCTTCAATTACTGCTCCGTTTGACGCTTACATAAACAGCTTAAGCATAAATGTAGGCGATGTTGTGGTACCTGGTAACCCTGTATGCGAATTGATCGATTTAAATAAAATCTCGTTGCGCGGGCTTGTAGATAAGTCTACGGCGGGATCAATTAAGCTTGGAGTTACCGTTAATATTGAATTCAGCGAAATTCCGAATGAAACGTTTACTGGTAAAATTCTTTCTGTTACATCCCAGCCAGTGGAACAAAAAGACGGTGAAGATTTATACGAACTTCGAATAGAGTTTGATAATCCTGACAAAAACATTATGCCAAATATGGAGGCTGTAGCAATAGTTGTCTCATAACCTCCATTGGTTCCAGGGGGCAGTCGTGAGAACTGCTGATTGTTGTAGGGGCGGCAACCTGCCGCCCGTTTTTCAAGGGCGACCGAGTCCCATTTGGAAATGTCCCGATTTAATAACTAAGGAATAATAAATGCAAATATCCGAACATGTTCTAAGTATTGTCCAATTTGACGCCCTTTTGTCGGTTTACGCCTCGCGCATGAAGAGCGAACTTGGTTTAAATTATCTTAAGAGCCTTCAGTTTTGCTCGGGGCTAAAACAGCTTGAGTTAAGGCAAACATTACTGAGGGAATGGATAAGCTTTTGCGATAATAATAATGTAGCTTGGAACAATAATGTTGTCCCGGTATTGCTAATGCTCAGAAGCGCAAAAAAAAGCGGACTTCTTACAGGAGAAGAACTTTTAAAGGTCCGTGATTTTCTGTCGCTTGAAGCTCGGCTTAAAGAACAATTGACGTCCGCGCAAAGGGCATATACGTCATTTTCTGCGTTAACAAGGAAGATGAGGGAATTTTCGTCCGAGATTTCCGCCTTAAGCGTGATAGAGGATTCAGGCAGACTTTCCGATTCGGCGTCACAAAAACTCAGAGAGATTAGGGAAAGAACCGGCGAGATGAAGCGAAGCGCCAGAATTTCCGGTCAAAAGCTTTTAGATGACGACAAAATTTTAAACATGCTTCAAGAACGCGCGCTCTTGTTCAGGGACGGGCGTTATTTATTACTTGTAAGGCACGAAAATATAAACCGTTTCCCTGGGATCTTCATTGACCGTTCATCGTCCGGAAATTCAGTATACATGGAACCTCACGCACTTACGCAGCAAAATAATAAAATATCTATTTTATCAAGGGAGGAAAACGAAGAGGAAAGGCGTATCCTTGCCGCCTTAACCCGCCAACTTTTAGCAAGAGATGGAGCTATCGAAGAGGCTGAATCCGCTCTTGGAGAGATAGATTTGCTTTGTTCAGCGGATGAAGTGCAAAGCAAACATCGTTGGAACATTCCTATAATCAAACAACAGGTAATGTTTAAGCTTTTTGACGCAAGACACCCTCTGCTTGGCGAGCGAGCCGTGCCCGTTGATGTAAGTTGCGGAGGAGAGGCGTTTAAACAGCTTATAATAACGGGACCAAATACGGGAGGAAAAACCGTTGTCCTGAAAAGTGTCGCCGTATGTGTAGCGGCGGCATGGCTTGGGCTTCCAATTCCCGCGTCGGAAGGTTCTGCCATCGGAGCTATTGACGCAATTTATGCGGATATAGGAGACGAACAGAGCATAGAACAGAACCTTTCTACTTTCAGCGCTCACCTTAAAAATATAATAAGCATACTGAAGGAAGCTGACAATCATTCTCTTTTGTTATTGGACGAACTGGGAGCGGGAACCGACCCGCGAGAAGGCGGAGCGCTTGGCGTGGCAATACTGGACGAAATAAGAGATGCAAATAAAAGCCTAGTTATTGCAACAACTCACCATAACCCAATCAAGCAATACGCGCTCACCACAAGCGGAGTGGAGACAGCTAGCATGGAGTTCAATCCAGAAACTTTATCGCCAACTTACAGACTTCTTGTCGGAATCCCTGGAAAGAGCAACGCTCTTCATATAGCAAGCGCTTTCGGTATGCCGAAGCAAGTAGTTAATAAGGCTAAAAAAGCGCTTAGCGAGTATGAGATAACGAGCGAGGAAATTATTGCTTCAATACACGAGCGTGGCAGAATGCTGGAAATACGAGACAGAGAGCTGCGCGTTCAGGAAAAACAAATGGAAAAATTGAAAACAGATTATCAACAAAGGCTTTTTGAAATAGAAAACAGGCGGGACGAAATTTTCTCAGCAGCCGATAATCGCGCTGCGGACATTATCTACGAGGCGGAAGAAAAATCAAAAGCTATGATAAGGGGGCTTGAGGGGGCGGTCAAATCGGCAGCCCATAAAGAAATCAATACAAAGCATGACGACTTGGCAAAGCTGCGCAGGCTTATAGAGAACAGGCACAAAAAGCGAAACGAAAGGATAATAGAAGCGGCGCGCAGAGAGCGGGAGTTAAAGAACGCTCCGTTTGTTCCCCGCGAAGGCATGACGGTTCAGGTTATCGACAGCGGTATGGTTGGAGTTATTGAGAGCGTAAAAAATGATCGCGCGCAGCTAATAGCCGGACCGATGAAACTTAATGTTCCTTTGGAAAAACTTGTACCGACGTCAAAAAAAGCAAAAGTAGCCGAGCCGGTTCTCGACACCACCCGCCCTATCCGATATGAACATGTTCCCAGTTCGTTAATGGTCAGGGGAATGAATGTCGGAGAAGCTATCCCGCTAGTCGCCAGCTACCTCGACCGGGCCATGAGAGCTGGTCATTCCAGCGTCATTGTGGTACACGGACGAGGAGAAGGAATATTAAGAAGGGAAATACATTCTCTTTGTTCGTCCCTTAAATACGTGTCCGACTATCGCCTGGGCGAAGTTGGAGAAGGCGGATTTGGCGTAACCGTAGTGCATTTTAAGCGATAAAATCTATATTATTTTTGCCCTTCATATCCTATTTGCTTCATGTATATGATATATTTATATGGTTATAAAAAAATAATGAAAAATTCTTAATGACGCCTATTCAGAGATAAAAGGAGATGTTATGCATGGAGCTTGAAAGAATTTATCTCTCAACGCCGCATATGAGCGGAGACGAAATAATATATGTAAAAGACGCTTTTGATTCTAACTGGGTTGCGCCGCTTGGTCCTCATGTGGAAGCTTTCGAACGCGAAACCGCGCGATTCGCGGGAGTAAAAGGAGCGCTTGCGTTATCTTCTGGAACAGCCGCGCTTCACCTTATTAGCTGCCTGATGGGATTTAAACGCGGAGATAGCATTTTTTGCTCTACTCTTACTTTTGCCGCAACAGTGGGTTCGTTATACCATGGCGGGGTCGAAAGCGTGTTTATAGATTCCGAACCGACGTCGTGGAATATGTCGCCTTCCGCGCTTCTAAGAGCATTTGAAAACGCTGAAAAAAACGACCGTATACCGAGCGCGGTTGTACTGGTAAATCTATATGGACAATCATGCGATATGGATCCAATCCTTGATATCTGCGCCAGATACGGAACGCCGATAATAGAAGACGCGGCGGAATCACTCGGCGCAGAATACAAAGGGAAGAAAACGGGAAGCTTCGGCAAGTATTCTATGTATTCATATAACGGAAATAAGGTAATAACGACATCCGGCGGAGGAATGCTTTTGTCGGATGATCTTGAAGGAATCGCAAGAGCAAAATTTCTGTCTACGCAAGCGAGGGACACAGCGCCGTGGTATGAACACTCGACTCTTGGGTACAACTACCGTATGAGCAATATACTTGCGGGCATTGGAAGAGCGCAAATGATGCACCTTAGCGAGCGAATAGCGGCAAGGAGAAAAGTCTTTGACAACTATGTGAAAGCGTTTTCCGATATAGAAGAGTTTAGCTTTATGCCGGAACCGGAATGGTCATATTCAAATCGTTGGCTCTCAACGCTATTAATAAATGAAAACAGCGAAATAACCCCTCTTATGGTAATAAATGAACTTGCAAAGCTTAATATCGAATCGCGACCGGTATGGAAACCAATGCACCTTCAGCCGGTTTTTAAAGGTTGTTCCTATTGGCGCCACGAAGAAGACAAAGACGTGAGCGCATATTTGTTTGAAAGAGGTCTATGCCTGCCTTCAGGCTCAAACCTCACCGAATCACAGCAAGAGCGAGTGATAGACGGAGTAAGGGCGGCAATGAAACTTAAATGAAACGCAAAGGTGGCAGATGCTAAGACGCCTGTTTGATATCTTATTTTCACTTACAGTTATCGTCATTTTGAGTCCTGTTTTTATAGCGGTATTTTTTATAATACTCATAAAAATGGGCGCGCCCGCGTTTTTTATTCATGAACGCGCCGGACTTTACGGAAAGCCGTTTAGATTGTATAAATTCAGGTCAATGACCGACGAAAAGACAAAAGAAGGAGAACTTCTCCCTGATTCCGAAAGGCTTACGCCATTTGGAAAGAAACTCAGAAAATATAGCCTTGACGAACTTCCGCAGTTTTACAACGTTTTAAAGGGCGATATGAGCGTTGTGGGACCCCGCCCACTACTGTTGGAATATGTTCCTATGTACAACGAAAAGCAACGGATACGGCTCAACGCAAAGCCGGGAGTAACTGGCTGGGCGCAAATTAACGGCAGGAACGCTATTTCATGGAAAAAAAAGCTTGAACTGGATACTTGGTATATGGAAAACCGTAGCTTTTTGCTTGACTGCAAAATTATTGTAAAGACTATATTTAAAGTTTGCAAAAGCGAAGGAATTTCAGCGGAAAATGCAGCCACTATGCCAAAATTCACAGGCTCGGAAGAAAACGGGAATGAGGGCGAATAGTTTTCATGAATATATAATCTAATCCGAAAAAAATTAGATGAAATAGTTTATCTATAAAAACTCGGATATAAATACTAAATGGAGGTATCAATCATGGTTGAGAATACTAGAAAGCACATCTACAGTTTGAAAGAAGGAAGCGGGGACCAAAAGTCTTTGCTGGGCGGCAAAGGCGCCAACCTGGCTCAGATGGTCCGAAGCGGATTGCCTGTCCCTCCGGGATTTATCATCACCACTGAAGTCTGTCTGGAATACCTAAAGAATCCAAAGATAGTTGATGAAATTTGGGGTGACGTGCAGAATTCGATAAAAGAGCTTGAAAAAGACACAGGAAAAGGTTTTAACGACAATAATAACCCTCTTCTGGTTTCAGTTCGCTCGGGCGCTCCCGTATCAATGCCTGGAATGATGGAAACTATCCTCAACCTTGGTCTTAACGATGATACCGTTAAGGGCTTGTCAGCCGCGTCAGGCGACGAACGTTTTGCTTTTGACAGTTATCGTCGTTTCATTCAAATGTTCAGCAGCGTTGTTGACGAGATTGAATCGGAAAAATTTGAGCATGTGCTTGAGACGGTTAAAAACAAGCTTGGAGTTAAGTTTGACAACGAAATAAACGTTGAAGCGCTGAAAAATATCGTTGTCGAATACAAGAAAATCTACAAGGAATCAACCGGCGCCGACTTCCCGACCGACCCGTGGATACAACTTCGCAAGGCTATCGAAGCTGTGTTCGAGAGCTGGAACATCCCGCGCGCGGTATCATACCGCAAAATAAACAAAATCCCGGACGACCTTGGAACAGCGGTCAACGTCATGGCTATGATTTTTGGCAACCTTGGCGACGACTGCGGAACGGGCGTGTGCTTCACGCGCAATCCTTCTGACGGAGAGAACAAGCTTTATGGCGAGTTTTTAATAAATGCGCAGGGGGAAGACGTCGTAGCGGGAACGCGAACTCCTATGCCAATAAGCGAACTTGATGGCAAGATGCCGGAGATATATAAAGAACTTTGTAAGCTTACTAATCAGCTTGAGGTTGCTTATAAGGAAATGCAGGATATCGAATTTACTATTGAGCGGGGAAAGCTCTACCTTCTTCAAACGCGTTCAGGCAAACGCACCGCTTCCGCTGCCGTAAAAATCGCCATGGATATGTATAGAGAAGGCCTAATTGACAAAAAAACCGCAGTATCGCGGGTTTCCCCCGACCAAGTTGAACTGTTGCTTCACAGGCAGATAGATAAAAACGCCCCTCAGGATTTAATAGCCGTCGGGCTTCCGGCTTCACCGGGAGCGGGAGTGGGAGAGCTTATATTCAATGCCGATGAAGCTGAAGAGTGGGTAAAACAGGGTAAATCCGTTGTTCTGGCAAGACCGGAAACATGCCCGGATGACATTCACGGACTCTTTGCGGCGGCGGGAGTTATTACAAGTCGCGGAGGAATGACGAGCCATGCGGCGGTAGTTGCGCGCGGAATGGGAAAACCTGCGGTTTGCGGATGCGAGGAAATGACGATAGACCTTGGGGCTGAAACCTTAACGTCCAGATCGCGCACATTCAAAAAAGGAGACATCGTGACAGTAGACGGGTCAACGGGCAGGATTCTTGCGGGGAAAGTGAAACTGGTCGAGGCGACATTCTCCGACGACTTCAAACAAATCCTTGCTTGGACCGATGAATTTGCGAAACTTGAAGTATGGGCGAACGCCGACACTCCTGAGGACGCAAAACGCGCGCGCGAGTTCGGGGCTAAGGGGATAGGTCTGTGCAGGACAGAGCATATGTTCATGGAAGCGGACAGGCTTCCGGTTATGCAGGAGCTTATAATTGCCGATAACGTCGAAGGTCGCCTTGCAGCGTTGGCAAAACTGAAGGTAATGCAGAAAAAAGACTTTGTTGGAATATTCAAAGCTATGGACGGATACCCCGTCATCGTGCGCCTTCTTGACCCTCCGCTTCATGAATTCCTTCCAAAGGAGTCAATAATAACAGAACAACTTGAAGAGCTTGTAAAACAAAACAAAGCTGATTCCAAGGAAGCTGCTGTTTTGCGCAAGACGCTTGATAAAATCGCTCAATTGCATGAATCTAATCCAATGCTTGGATTCCGGGGTTGCCGCCTTGGAATGGTGTACCCCGAAATCTACGAAATGCAGATTTACGCTATTTTTGAAGCGGTGGCGGAGCTTAAACCCCAGGGAGTCGTTTTACATCCTGAAGTGATGATTCCGCTTGTTGGAACTAAAGCGGAAATGAAGTATTTCCGCGAGATGACTGACCGCATAGCGGAAGAAGTGATGAAGAATACCGGTACAAAATTTGATTACCTCTGCGGCACGATGATCGAGTTGCCGCGAGCGGCAATAGTTGCCGACCAGATAGTCGAATACGCTCAATTCTTCAGCTTTGGAACGAACGACCTGACGCAGACAACATTTGGCTATTCGAGAGACGACGCCGAAGGTAAATTCCTGTTCAACTACATCGAAAATGGAGTATTTAAAGAAAACCCATTCGCTGAACTTGACAGAGACGGTGTTGGCGCCTTGATGAAGATAGCGGTGGAAAAAGGCAGAGCAATTAATCCGAAGCTTTCAATCGGAATATGTGGGGAGCATGGAGGAAATCCGGCAAGCGTGGCTTTCTGCGGCTCAATCCTAATGGATTACGTAAGCTGTTCTCCTTTCCGCGTCCCAGTAGCGCGGGTTGCAGCTGCGCACTCTGCCCTCGGAACATTAAAATAGGGGTTGTTTTATAGTGGACGACCGTGTCGTCCGAATAAACTAATAACAACCATCGCTAAAAAACACTGTAGGGGCGGCATTCTGCCGCCCGTTTTATAAACCCGGATCATCGCTAAATAGAACCGTAGGGGTTGGTTTTGAAGCCGCCTCGCCTACGTTCGATTTCGACTTGTGTTTACGATATATCATACAATTGAATGTAATGATGATTGTTTTCTATTGTAGAGACGACCGCTGCGTGTGACGGTGAATCGTAGGGGTTGGCGTCCTCGACAACCCGTTTTGGCAGCCGGAACGGTCTCGTCATGGGTCGTCCGTTTTATTCAGACGACGCGCAAAACAAACCAGTACAGGGCGAACACATAGGTTCGCCCCTACATAAGGTTGTACAATGGATAAACAATGAAAACAAATGAATATATATGCGTATCCAAAATATTTGCCGGTTATTTTACTACCCAATATCCGCCCTTTGCCGCTCCTACGCGTTCGAGGAGCCCTGCCTTTTTCAGAATCCTGATATTTTCTTCCACATTTCGCAAAGCGATACCGATTTCTGCTGCGATTGCCTTTGCGCTTATTTTGGGATTCTGGCGCATCATTTCAAGTATACGTTTCCGCGTTTCATTTTCACCGATGCTTTCACCGATGCTTTCACCGATGTTTTCACCGATGCTTTCACCGATGTTTTCACCGATGCTTTCACCGATGTTTTCACCGATGTTTTCACCGATGTTTTCACCGATGCTTTCACCGATGCTTTCACCGATGTTTTCACCGATGTTTTCACCGATGCTTTCACCGATGCTTTTACCAATGCTTTCACCGATGCTATTCGTTTTACTTGTTTCCGCGTCAAACGAATAACTGTCGTCAAGCGGTACTATAATCCTAAAAATATCGCCGTCAATCAACTGTGGGTCTTGACCGGAATAACGGCGACCATATTTAAATAGATTCCTCACGCCGGAACCAAGTTCATCCGCCAGACCGATATTTCGGAAAAACGACGCAATAATCGGATTTTTGGGATTGGGTTCAAAATTGTCTGGCGTAATAGCTTCGCCTGTGACGGCTCGGTTCGCGTTTTCGGTGTACATCTTGTCGTTTTCAATGACGAATTTCGCATAATATGGCGCGGTAAACTCACGGTGCATAAGGGTATTGACGAGCATTTCACGGGTTATTGCACCGCTCAGGCTTATACGGGCATCACCCTCTAAATAAAATTTGTCTAAAAGATGTTTTTCAGCAAACCCCATAAGCCGTTCATAACTCTCAATAAGATTGGTTTGGACAATAAGGCGGTCATCATAGCGGTCGCGGTTTACCCTTCGTACAACCGCATCCGTTCGATACGCAGGCACGATGTTTAGAATTACGTCGTCACGTCCAAGAAGCATAATCGCTGCAAGATTGTATCCCCATTCGCCTGTTGATTTGTCCTCACCGTACAATCTCGCGCTTTTTAATAATTCAGCATCCGGCATATCTTTCCACGGATGTATTCCATGATAACGGTTCGCCGCCATGTTCCGAATACGCGGGAGCAAATCAAGCCGCAGATCGCTTTCGTTAACATGCGGAAAAACCTTTTTTTCGGTGTAAATATTCTGTTTTCGTATATACATAGCCGCGATTTGGTTGGTAGCGGTTACTTTTACGTCTGCATCATTTACGCGGTCATAAATGACACGTTTATAGGTATGAACCTCCGACGACGGTGGAACGTGGATACGCACAATCAACTTGCCCTCATATTTCACTATTTCTGGCGAGAGATAAACGGTTGGAGCGAATACTTCAGCGTTTCCTATTACAGCAATAAAATTTCTAACAATATCCGATGCGGCTTTTGGAGGCACACCAACAACTTTGCCGTTATCTTCAACTCCAAGAAAAATATCCCCGCCGAAACGGTTTAGAAATGAACAAACGGTCTGATAGGTATCGGATTCGATTTTGCCTCCGCACCGCTTGAACTCTACCGCAATAGTTTCCCCGACGGAGAATACTATTTGAAGTTTGTTCGTGTTCATATAGAAAGCTTCCTTATTATTAGCTTATTTCGATGTTGCGCGAAATCTGCGGTTCAACCCAAATAACGCCGTAAGCGCAAAAGCGCACAGCATTCCAACGCCTATGTTGCAGCCGCCGCTGCTGCTTCGGTCGTCTTTAGTGAATCGCGCTTCCAGAGTCTGGTCACTGTATACGTAGGGGAGAAAGCTATACACGCTCTCCCCGTGTACTTTTACTCCGTTTGCATACCAACCGTCGAATGAGTATCCTGAGTTAGGCGTCGCCATCAGCGTCTCAGTATAACCCGGCGTTGGATAATTAAGCTCAATGGCGCCATTGCCATAAAACGAGCCGTCGGTCACTTTACCGCCAATGCCAGCGTAAACAGTTATAGGGACTATTACAGTCGCAAAATCTAAATCTTGTCGGTGCAAAGCCGTCAGAGTCCGGTTTGTGGTGGCGGGAAAACTATATACGGCTTCAGAATGTACCAATTCTCCGTTTTCGTACCAACCGTCGAAATTGTTAGCCGGAGTTGCCGTCAGCGTCACAGTGGCGCCCTGCTCGTACAAGCCGCCTCCGGTTGCAATGACTGCCCTATATGCATTCGTCGTTATCTGGCGAATGCCCGGAGTATTTGGAATAAACCGCGCCTCCAAATTAACTCTGGTCTCAGTGACCGTAAAGCTATACACGGGGTCGGAGTGTATCTTGGATTTATTTTCGAACCAGCCGTCGTACCAACCGTCAAAAGAGAAGCCCGCATTAGGCGTCGCCGTCAGCGTTACTGTGGCGCCCCATTCGTGCATACCGCCGCCGGTCACAATACCGCTCCAGATTGGTTTTGCCTTGCCCACAATTCGCATCGAGTCTCCCCATGCGGCAGAATTCGTCATCGTCAAAATCGCGCAGAGTAATAGCAAAAGACTTGCCACTCGTCCACGATATCTTGTTTTTCCTGTCATAGAAATTCCCTCCTATCTAATGCATATAAAAACATATCATTTATACAAATTTTGTCAATTACCTTGTTAAGTTAACTTAAATGCGTTATCCTTTTTTCAATAAAAAATAGAAAATTTGAATAATCAATGAAAATGGTCGGAGATGTGGTCTGTGAAGCTATTTGATATCGTGCCGGGAAACTTCTTTTCTATATTGTCTTCAGGTAACCGAGAGATTTATTTTGACGCGCTTATGATTTTACACGATATGTTCAAGTTTGAGCTGAATATTCGGATAGACGACTATATTGCGTCCCTTGTCTCTGTTTTGGAAGATAGAGTTTTTGAAGTGGAGGATGAATATGACGCGCAGGAGGGCGGTCTTACCCTTAGCGGCAAAGCGCGGCTCATTCTGGACCGTTTAATCAAAACAGGCTGGATTGACAAGGAATTCATCGACAATTCGTTTATAGAAATAATCACTCCGCGTAACTATGCCATACCTGTTTTGAAGCTTCTTAGCGAAATTGGAGATAATACAATACATGAGTACAATTCCCTTGTGTTTGCCAGTTTTGCCGGGTTAAAACAGGCAATGAGCGGAAATGAATCGCAATTATATGAGGCGTTGCTATCGGCAAAAGCAAACACAGAGCAGCTTCAGTATTCGCTACGCGCGCTTTATCATGGGATTCGTGGGTTTCATCGCGGCATTATTGAGCGGAATGAAGTCAACTTGCTACTGCAAGATCACTTCAGCGAGTACAAAAATATGTCTGATCGCATTTATCATCCGATAAAGACCATGGACTCGGTGCATAGATATATGGCGCCAATCCAAAGCCTGCTTACAGACATACTGGCGAACGATGAGTTTTTGCAGTCAATGCGAGAGCACGCTATGGATATCAAGAAATACGATGATGAATCAGAGGCAAATGAGGAAATCATTAAAGCGATTGACTATATTCTCGACACATATCATACCGTAGGCGGTCTAGTGAGTGAGATAGACAGAAAACACAGCGCATACACCAAAAGCTCAATAGAAAAAATCCAGTATCTTATGACTGCCGACCAAACAATCAAAGGAAAACTGGCAGATATACTTAAATCTTACGCAAGCGTAACAGAGGAAAAAAGAGAGGCGCTTGCCGACGCCATAGAAAGAAATATTCGAGCGGTAAGGCAAGAATTTTTTGACGCGCGGTCTTTATATCATAAAAGCGTCAGAAGTCGTCGTATTGACAGAAAACCGCTTTCCGTAGAACAAAGTGGCGATTTGCTCGATACTGCGGAAGAATACTTGCTGAGGCAAATTGCTAACGGATATCCAACCTCGAAGGTTCTCGATTTTGTTAACAGCTTGTTTCCAGCCGGTGAAAGCGAGATAGAATCAAAAGATATCTCCATTACCTGTAATCAGGATTTTATCCTGCTCATTCTGGCAGTACTCCGTCAAAGCGAAAGAGGTATGACATACGTAGCTGAATTGAATAGCCATGAGCGAGTAGAAAGAGACAGTTGTTTTATTCCGGATATGACAATTAGTAAAAAGGAGGCAAAAGGGAATGTGGAGTGACGCATACGAAGCGTTATCTAATAATGAAAAAGGCGAGTTTCGTAGGCTCTGCAATTACCTCCTGTCCCACACTTATCTTGTGCGCGATATCTATAAACCTGATAAACAGTGGATGGCGACGAATAGCGATTATCGTATGGTTGATAGGATGTTTGAGTGTATGCGCGAATATTTTTCCTTTTCGGGCTGGAAATTAGAGAAGGATGAAAACTATGGCGTGATTACCCTGATTAACGAATTTGACCACAACCGGCTACGCATCGACCGTTTTACTACCTTGTTTTTATACACTTGCCGTCTGATATATGAAGAGGACAGAGAAAAAGGCGACAATCTGAATATCGTACGAACAGACACAGCTTCTATTGTTGAAAAAATGAGATTATTAGGATTGCTTGATAAAGGCAAGACGACCCAAAAGGAACGCCTTGAAGCTCAGAGAACGCTTGCACATTTCAATATAATTCAAAAAATGGAATCTGATGCGTGGAGTCCGGAGGGAAACGGCGTGCTTATTCTTCCGTCTATCCTGACAATTATTTCAAATCAGGGAATAAATGATACGTTGCTTGAATTGGAAGAACTCCGCGCGGAAGACATGGACGCTGCTGCGCCTCCGATTTTAGACGGTGAGGAGGATACGGAATGAAAGTCCTTACAAAACTCCTTTTGATCCACTGGCACTATTTTACTCATGAACTTATTGAATTTGAAAAGCTTAACTTCCTCACAGGTAAAAACTCGTCCGGTAAATCAACGATTGTTGACGCTCTGCAACTAGTTTTGCTGGGGGACACCAGCGGCAGTTATTTTAATAAAGCGGCAAGTAAAAAGGGCGAACGTACGCTTAAAGGTTACCTCCTTTGCGAACTGGGAGACGACGAGGATTCCGGGAATCGCAGTCTTCGAAGCGGCGCAAGGTTCACCAGCTATATCGTATTGGAGTTTTATGACAAAGAAAAGAGTCGGTTTTTCACAGCTGGATGCTGTTTTGACGTATACTCCGAAAATGACATTCCAAGACTATTCTTTTTGTATGAAGGGCAAATGCATCCGCAGGGTTTTTTAAGCGGCGGCACGCCTATGGACATAACCGCGCTCCGTGTTTTTCTAAAAGATAGCTATAACGGGCGTTACGAAACAACCGACGTTGGCAGGGATTTCCGAACAAAACTCTATGGCAGACTTGGCGGGCTGCGAGACCGTTTTTCCGTACTCCTCAAAAAAGCGGTTTCTTTCGATCCTGAGATGAATATACAGGATTTTATTTCTGACTTTGTGTGTGATAGTCAACAAACTGTAGACGTAAGCCATATGCAGGAAAATATCCGAAGCTATAAACGTTTGGAAGCTGAAGAGTCAGTCTTACATGAAAAGATTTCGATGTTGCGCCAGATTGTTAAAACCCATGAAAGCTTCACAGAAGCGCGGAAAAATGAAACACTATACTCGTTTTTGATAGACCGCGCAACGGCTGATATGAAAAACACGGAGAAGCGACTAAAACAGGATGATGCACAAAAAACAGCGGAGCAACTGGAGGCGGTTGCATTAATAATTGCGAATACAAGAAGACAACTTGCCCAACTTCGCGGGCAGCGCGATACATTAAATGCCGAGCTTCTTAGCGATGGCGCCACTAAGGCTCTGGAACAAATTGAGAGGCAGATAATTGAAAAGGAGCAAAGAATACAAACCCTTAATAATGAATATGAGAAAGTAAAAAAAGCGCTTGTATCATACATTACCACATGCCGCGTTAGTATTGAAACAATGTTGAATAAAATTGATACGTTAAAGGCGGATTCAATAGACGTGGGCATATCGTCCCGCGTTAGCGATATAAACGAAGAATGCCGTAGCCTCTCTCAGCAAATCGAAGTCTTGAAGAATATCGACGCTGATTTGATTACAAGGATTGGTGAGGCGGGACTCACATACATTTCCGTAGCGGCTGAAAATCTCAAGACTCAATCAATTGAATTGAATTCCAGATTGCGCGACGAGCGGGCAGAACTCGTAAAGCGGCGCGCGGAACTCATGGCTGAACAGCGTTCGCTTGAAAGTGGCGTCTTTTCTTTTCCGAAGGACGCGATTGATTTAAAAGACGCCGTGATTTCCCGTTTGCGTACAATAGCAAAGAAAGAGATTGACGCGCGTATTATTGCGGAAACTGCTGAAATTAAGAATGACCGCTGGCGTAATGCGATCGAAGGTTATCTACATACTCAAAAATACTATATTATCGTCCCTGAAGAGTATTTTAGGGATGCATTACGCGTTTTCGACGCAATCAAACGGAGCAAAACGGTGTATGGAACAGGTATCATTGACATAGAAAAACTCAAACGAATAAACCCCATAGCGGACCCCAACAGTCTGGCGGAAGAGATAGAAACAGAGGACGCCGATGTTCGCGCGTTTCTGGACTTTACGCTGGGCAGGGTACAAAAATGTGAAAATGTCAAAGATTTACGCCGAAATAGAATTTCGATCACCAATGAAGGTATGCTTTATCAAAATTTCGTCGTTCGCGCCATGAATCCGGAACGCTGGAAAGTGCCCGCTATCGGTCAGGGGGCTATAAAACGGCGGTTGGAAGCGGTGAAAAATGAGATAAGCATATTGACTGAGCAAGTGACTGTATGCGCAGGTATAATAGAAGGACTTGACGCGGCAAATTCATTGACTAAATTGAGCAGCTCTGAAATTGAAAGGATTGTATTGGGGGCAAGAAACATGGCTTTAATTTCGGAGTTAAGAGAAGACTTACTTTCACTCGAAAAAAATCGTGAAGCCATTGATACAGCAAAAATTGATTCGCTTAAACTCCGGATTGAAGATTTGGATAAGAGTATTGGTACGCAGGATGATCTGGTTCGGCAGGAGTCATCACGCGAGGGAGAGCTGAAAGAAAAGCAGCGGCATCTGTTGGATGAAACAATTCCAAAACTGGCGAAAGAACTTGAATCGCATGAGGCGGAAATCTCAGTAAGATACGACGATGAATGGGTCGCTGAAACTGGCGCGCCGCGTTATAACAAAGAATTATCGGCAAGAGGAATAGCCAATAATATTGCCGACGCTTTCCCGCGCGAGCAAACAAGGGTCAAAAATATTAAAGAAGCCTCATGGGAAGAGCTGATTGATCTGCGGCGCGAATTCAACGAGAAGTACAAGATGGACCTTGACGTCAAAGCATATGATAATGATGTTTATAACGATGCCTTGATCGAATTAAGCAATAACAAACTACCTGAATATCAGACGAGGATTAACGATGCGAAATTAAAAGCATTGGAACAATTTCAGGAGGATTTTATCAGTCGTCTACAAAACAATATCAACGGTGCAAAGCGGCAAATAGAAGATTTGAATAGGGTGCTTAGAGATGTTTCCTTTGCCGAAGATACATACCGTTTTAGGGTTATCCCTAAACCTGATCACAAGCGATTTCATGACATGATCGTTGATGAAATGATTACACAAGGTGGATACAATCTCTTCACTATGCAATTCAATGAAAAGTATAAGGAAGAAATCGCTGAATTATTTGCAATAATAACAAATAAAGATGGTATTCGCGGCGGAAGCTCCGAATATGAAAGACGGGTCCATGAGTTTACGGATTTTCGCACTTACCTTTCTTTCGATTTAGAGGTTGAAGGGTATGATGGCAAGTCGCAGCGGCTATCAAAGACACATCGTAAAAAGTCTGGCGGCGAAACGCAAACACCTTTTTATATAATTGTGCTAGCTTCTTTTGCTCAACTCTATCGCGAAGGAAGGGATAAAATCAATAAAACCTCCCGTCTAATCATTTTTGACGAGGCTTTTTCAAAGATGGACGGTGAACGAATAGTGAAGAGTATTGAGCTTCTGCGAAAGTTTGACTTTCAGACCATTCTGTCCGCCCCTCCTGATAAGATCGTTGACATCGCCACATTGGTTGACAGAACTCTCTGTGTGCATCGTGAAGGGACAAATGTTTGCGTTTACAATTTTGACGCAAAACAGGCAAATGAATATGCGAAAGAAATACAGCGATGAGTGATAAAATAAAAAAGCTGATATTAAACGCTTTACTGGATAAATACGAGCGTAGCAGCCTCTACAAGGATGGAAAGCAATCCTCGCGCAGAATTATCTTGAATTTCTATGACGGAGGCAAGTGCGATTTTCCATTTTATGACATTGAGCAAGCAGAGCGTCGCATTTCAGTTAATCAAGCTGTCATTGAATTATCAAAGGAAAAGTTGCTGGATTATAGCTGGATGAAAGGCGAACAAAATCATATCATTGCCAAAGTTTGGTTGAATATCGACAGTTTATCATTATCGTATCAAGTTGTCGGACGGGAAGCAAAAGGCGATATAATAAACAAAATATGTATGGAGATAACAAGTCTTCAAAGCCAAGTGAAATCCCCTTGGGCAGCTAATTTTTTGCATGATATGCATGAAGCAATAACCCGCAAACGCAGTCTTGTAAGCGCAATTCCCGCCGACGATTCTGAAAGAAGCCTTCTATTTCAAGCAATATCCGCAATCGACGCGCTTGACGGCGCCGAATACATGGAACGCGTTTTTTCACTGCGTACATTTGGTAACTCAAAAACTTTTGAGCGTGACGTGAAATCGCGGATTTTGAGCATATTACGCAAGTATTTGGATAACGATGACGATGCGACTGATGAGGACATACTGAGACAAGTAGGAATTGCTAAATACCCTGAGCAATTTGAGTTTTGCGGAAATATCTCAGTTGCGTTTAATTCAGGGGTGATCGATTTTTCACATCTGCAAAGCGGAGGGATGTTTTTTTCGTCAGACTTATCTTCAGGAAGCATTATTATTGATCCATCTGTGGAGTCGGTCAAAACGATAGAAAACAGGGCGAATTATGTTGAATACATACGAAAAACAAAAACGGAAAAAGAACTTGTAATCTATCATGGAGGACAGTTTAGTCCACGAAAGCGCGAGTTTTTACAGATGGTAGCAAAAGTGTTGCCAAAAGACTGTAAGTGGTATCATTGGAGCGATATTGATTACGGCGGGTTTATTATGCTGTCTCGGCTTCGCAGGGAAATAGTATCGGAAGCCATCCCTTATCGAATGAGTTCCAGCGAGCTTGAGCGATATAGCAATCTAGCGGCGCCGACGAGTGTGGCATACATAGAAAAACTAAAGAGACTAAAAAACTGTTGCGAGCTTTCGGATTGTTATGATTGCATTGACTATATGATAAAAAACAGGATGCGTCTTGAACAAGAAGCCATGTTGATTCACGTAGGGGAGACGTAATTGAGTTTTCTCTTCGATAAATCATTTATTGAATCCCGATGTACGTTAGCTTATAAAAGAGTATTTGTTATACCTAGCATTCTGAATCCATTCTGAAGACTGGGCGTAAAAATTTGATAAAACTCTTGACAATATTCGAGATAACGAATATAATTATAATATTGCTGGATGTTTATTTTGTGGAGGTTTACAATGAACGGATATGTTACAGCCGATGAAATGGCAAAGAGATGGGATGTGTCAGTACGTCAAGTTCAATTGCTCTGTAAAAACGGAAAAATAGATGGGGCTTCGCGATTTGCTAATGCGTGGGCAATACCAGAAAACACACCTAAGCCAACACGTACAGGAAAACTGAAACCCGGTCGAAAACCGAAAGAATAGTACGTTGCCAACAAATACAAGTTATTCGATTAAAACGGCAGTTTTTAATCGTTATATTGTTTCGGGGGGAGAATATAATGGCACGAGCAGATTTGCTCAAAAAGCTGTTTTGCAACTTTAAGACGGGTAACAGAGAAGCATTCTTGACGTCCTCCCCTCCCTAAAGTGAGGGGATTCCAGCAGTAGTTACTTACGCGACCACTCTGGCGGGTTCCTGCTTCACAGAGGCTGCCCGGAGGAATTAGCTTGGTTTTTGCTTTTTATATCCCCTCAGTGGGGAATTTTACGGCTATGAACCAACGCCCTACTCCCCCAGGTCTCACTGTCTCTCCACAAGCTGACACGGCTTGCCCAGCCGCCAGAGTGTAGTTTAAGGCATCAGTAAGAAAAATGCAAGAGGGGGAGGACGTCAAAAGGCAAAGGCTATCAGTCTTCGACGGATGTTCCTTATATCCTCGCCCTAAAGAGCGGGGTTTTACGGAACGTTGGATAAAAGTTGCCAATGAAATAATCGAAGATGAACGCAAGAAAAATCACGGAATCCTTGCGGATGAGCTTCGTATGATTATTAATAACGGCTCTAGCTTCACATCAAAAGGAGTGTCAGCACTTGCTCCAATTGTAAGCAACGGTAAAGAGCGCGAACCCGCGTTATATGAAATCATTTATCCTGACAAAATGCTGTCTGACGTTGTTCTCACGGTCGAGAACAGGGCGAAAATTGACCAAGTTATTCGCGAGTTTTCTAATTGGGATGTTCTGATGAGCAACGGAGTCTACCCCACGCGCGTTATAGGGAAGGGCGTGTGACGGTGAATCGTAGGGGTTGGCGTCCTCGACAACCCGTTTTGGCAGCCGGAACGATCACCCGAATAAACTAATAACAACCATCGCTAAAAAACACTGTAGGGGCGGCATTCTGCCGCCCGTATTATAAACCCATTTCATCGCTAAATAGAACCGTAGTGGCAACCCGCTGCGGTTGCCTTTGACTCATACGACGCGCAAAACAGGTCAATGGCATGTAGGGGACGATGGCGATCGGGATCGTGTCCCAATTTTCCGTAAACGATGGTTATGATTAATTTTGCATTGGCAGACCATCATGGATTCCGCCCAATACGTGTTGTAGGGGTTGGCGTCCTCGACAACCCGTTTTGCCTATTGTCAATGGCGACTGTTTAAAAGAATTTCTTGACCAAATCATATATGGCGCTGCTTAATACTCCGGCAGGTATTGCATTAGCCATATCAGATAAAGAATTACCAATTGATTTAAGCAATCCAATTTTAGGTTTACCTTTCGTCACTTCTTCCTTGAGAGTTTCTAAAAGATCGTTAATCTCGTTTTGCATGTCTGCGGTAAGTTCTCCAATGTGCTTCCTGATTTCCTCAATTGATTCATTGAGTTCATTTACGTCGATGTTATTACACACGATATTAACTGTTGTGATAGTTGAACCGCCTTCCGCATTAATAATATTAGAATTCTGACTGTCTGATACAACTTGATTTTTCATGGTTTCAACATCTCCTGTAAAATTACAATTATTAAAGCTAATGTAAAAAATACTACCAATAACTCCAGCAGTCTTAGTAGCCTTATCGCACTCTTCTTTTGAAAGCTCAACATCCTCTAATTTTGCCGCTTCCTTAACGCCCATTCTTTCGATGTGTTTGATTGACAACAGAATCTGTTTATGGTTTACGCCTGTGGCGAGGTAATGAATCTCTGGTTTTTGGACTCTAAACCGGTCAATTGTAAATAAAATTTTATTTAACAAACAATCAACAAGCTCAGAGAGGTATTTAACATTGTTATCAAAGTCATTTCCTTTTACGGTAATGCATATTCTTTGGGTTTCATATGAAAACCTCCATATTTCTGCTTTTGTATTCCTTTCGGGAATACTAAACATAGCTCTATCACGACAAATCATTGACTTGCCTTTAACATTTTTGTGAATTGAATCGCTGTTTTTTACAATAAAAAGAGGAATTGTTTCTTCGGGAAATTTGGGGCTTGGAACGCCGGCTAATGTTGGAATGCAAAAATCTATTTGAACGCAGTCTTTAGGATCAAATTCAATCCCCGTTTCGTCATCAGGGTAGCTATCATTTAGGCAATGAGGTATAACAAGCGTTGCATCGTCTTTACTGTAAGCGAGCTCAAAGTACGTCATAGCTTCAAAAATAAAATTGTCCTGATCTTTCGGAAATAGCGGTCTATCGGTGTCTTTTTCTCTTAGCGCCAAATCAAAATCGCTTTTTCTTATTGTGGCGTTTTTATAAGGCGTCGATTTGACACAGTTTATGATTTTGTACACCGCGCCTGTTATCCAGCGAGGATTTAATACGACTGTATTTATCCCCGGAATATCTTCAAACCAAAAACAATATGCGCAGGTGTCTAAAATTCTTAGTATACTTTTCCAATCCCCTTCGCTTTCTTTGTTTATAATGCTTATGATCTCGTCTTTTTTAATATAATTCAATTCTTTAAACTTTGAGTTTATTCGTTCCTGCATTCTTTTAATACTTTCGGGGACTTTTGTATCGGTTGATACGATAAAATCAACAAGCTCTTGTCTGAATGCGTCTAACTTGCCGCCTTCCTGATTATCTCTATCAATATTTAAATAATGAAAAGAAAGCTCATATTCTTCTTTATAATTCTTTTTCAATAATTTTTCACCTATGTTAGGCTTACGATCATCCCATTCATTTATTAGAATACAAACCCTCTCTTTTGCCTTGGCGCCTCTGGTCCCTCTTGCATGAATTCTTATATGCTCAAGCCAATACTCTATTTTGGAATTTAAGACGTTCTCGTCTCTTCGCGTTTGGCAAACTATTACGTAAACGCACCGATCCTTGGACAGGAAAAATTTATGAGCGGCATGAGTTATTTCGTGACCTGCAAAGTCCCAAATGTTTATCGCTACATCTCTTTTAGCGTTCGGATATAGTTCTTTTGTCGTTATTTTTTTTGAAATATCGTCGCGCATATGCGCATGAATATCAATGCCTTCAGTACTCTCATCTCCTTTTGGCATATCGGCGTCTAATTTTTGGAATCTCCATGCAAACGAGGTTTTGCCTTCCCCTTTGTCTCCAAGAATCATAAGCCTTATCTCATCGCTGTCGGCGGCGCCTTTCATATATTCAAGCAAAAAAGCCGACGATTTCTCTATTGAATTATAAATACCAAATTTTTTTAGCAATTGTAAAATAGCTTCAGCATCTTTCTGGACAAGGCGAAAGTTGTTGTAAAAAAGCCTTTCAAACCACTCCGCCCAATACTTGCCATTTAAATCTCTTCGTAATGTAGTTGTAAACTCAAAAAAGGCATCCTCGTGATTTTTTAGAGATTTTGTATTATCCAAAAAACTCTTTCTTCCAAACAAAATAGTCTCCGCGTCAGCAATCATAATCTGTGTATTTTCGAGAACGCTGTCGAGGTCGCGGACGATGTCGCGGACGAAGTCGAGATTGTGGATGCGGACTAAGTTGCGGTAGAGAACGCTGTCGCGGACGCAGTCAAGGGCGCTGTCGAGGCCCCAGTTGATGACTCTGTCGATGTTGCGGACGCGGATGAGGTCGAGGTCGCGGTCGAGGTCGAGGTTGCGGTCTCGGTCGCGGATTAGGGCGTAGGCGCGGTTGCGGACGCGGTCGAGGTAGAGGTCTCGGTCGTGGGCGAGGTTGCGGATGCGGTTGCGGACGCGGTCGGAGAAGAGGTCGAGGTCACGGTCGTATTCATTGAAGAGTAAAATACAATTCACGCCAAGCGAAATAATCAATGAATTGAGATAATGCGAGTATTTCTTGCTATCGAAAACTCTAAAATAGCTTCTATTAAAAAAAATAATACTCCTTGCTACGGACACGGTAAGAAGCCTTCCAATTTGAGTTCTGTCCATTTTTACAAGCAAATCATTCAATTTTGAGCGAAGAACATCATGTCTCTCTTTTTCAATATCTGAAAATGCCATATAACCGGACCTCTTCCTTACGTTTTTTTATCCATTTTCTCTGCTCATTCATTATATTAACAGAAAATTAAACAATTTTATAAATAATATACATATCATCAATGCAAATTTTGTCAACTACCTTGTTAAGTTAACTTAAATGCGTTATCCTTTTTTCAATGAAAAATAGAAATGAGGCGTTACTATGCTGACACATGAGGATATATGCCTTGCTGTAAGAAAAGCGGCTCCGAAATACAAGATTTATAACGCCTATTACTTTGGCTCTTATGCTAAAGGAACGCAAACAGATGAAAGCGACTTGGATTTATTGGTGGACTTCGATTCGCAATCGGTTTCTTTATTCACTGTCGCGCGTCTGGCTACAGATTTGGAAGAAGCCTTGCATATAGAAGTAGATGTACTCAAATTGCCCTTGCCGAAAGAAACGCATCTGCAAATAGAAAAAGTGGTGAAGTGTTATGGAACTAAGGAATAGACGCTAATTATAATGAGATTCTAAAAGCAATTGAGGATGCGGATAACAATTAAAAATAATCAATAATAATGGTTGGAGATGTGGTATGTGCTGATATCTACAATACCACACAGCAGAGTGTCAGTCAGCATATCAATGGTATCTTCAAAGACTGCGAAGCTGTCGTCAAGGGGCGCTATAATCATAAAAATATCGCCGTCAATGTGGGTCTTGACCGGAATGACGGCGACCATATTTTTAGCTTATTTCAATGTTGCGCGAAATCTGCGGTTCAACCCAAACAACGCCGTAAGCGCGAAAGCGCACAGCATTCCAACGCCGATGTTACAGCCGCCGCTTCGGTCTTTAGTGAATCGCGCTTCCAAAGTTTGGTTACTGTATACGTCGGGGAGAAAGCTATATACGCTCTCCTCGTGTACTTTTACTCCGTCTACATACCAACCGTCGAATGAGTAGCCTGAGTTAGGCGTCGCCATCAGCGTCTCACTGTAACCAGATGTTGGATAATAAAGCTCAATGGCGCCATTGCTATAGAACGAGCCGTCGGTTACTTTACCGCCAATGCCAGCGTTAACTGTAATCGGGACTATTCTGGTAAAAAAACCTAACCCTCTTTGGTGCAAAGCCGTCAGAGTCCGGTTTGCGGTGGCGGTAAAGCTATATACGGCTTCAGAATGTACCAATTCTCCGTTTTCGTACCAACCTTCAAAATCGTTAGCCGGAGCTGCCGTCAGCGTTACGGTGGCGCCCTGCTCGTACAAGCCTCCGCCGGTTGCAACGACTGCCCTATATGCATTCGTCGTTATCTGGCGGATGCCCGGAGTATTTGGAATAAACCGCGCCTCCAAATCAACTCTGGGCTCAGTGACCGTAAAGCTATACACGGGGTCGGAGTGTATCTTGGATTTATTTTCGAACCAACCGTCGTACCAGCCGTCGAAAGAAAAACCAGCATTAGGCGTCGCCGTCAGCGTTACTGTGGCGCCCCATTCGTGCATACCGCTTCCGGTCACAATGCCGCTCCAGATTGGTTTTGCCTTGCCCACAATTCCCATCGAATCTCCCCATGCGGCGGAATTCGTCATCGTCAAAATCGCGCAAAGTAATAGCAAAAGACTTGCCACTCTCTCACGATATCTTGTTTTTCCTGTCATAAAAATTCCCTCCTAAATCTAATACATATAAAACATATCATCTATACAAATTTTGTCAACTACCTTGTTAAGTTAACTCAAATGCGTTATCCTTAACTTAACTGAAAGTTATGTTAAGGATAACGTTAATAACAAAGGATGATTTGTATGAAATTGGAATTGTTTAAAGCCGGGCATTGGAGACAGAGATATCAATACAAAAGCTTTGAACCGACTAAAATCAACGATGAATGGACATGGAACGATTCGGTTGTGTCCGCTTTATTGGAAAGAGCTGCGAAAAGCCTCGGAGAGTTGAACGCTTTTTCATTAATCGTACCCGACGTTGACTTGTTCATACAAATGCACGTTGCCAAGGAAGCGCAAACCTCCAGCCGTATTGAGGGAACTCAAACCGGGATGGATGAAGTGTTAATGCCTGAAGAGAATATTCAACTGGAAAAAAGAAACGATTGGAGGGAGGTACACAATTATATTGAAGCAATAAACGCGGCAACTATAACATTAGACAAATTGCCGCTCTCAAATCGTTTAATCAAAGAAACTCATTCATTATTGATGCAAGGGGTAAGAGGAGAAAATAAGGCGCCTGGCGAGTTTCGGATAAGTCAAAATTGGGTTGGAGGGTCGAATTTAACTGACGCCGCTTTTATCCCGCCTCATCCGGATAGCGTCATGGACTTAATGGCGGATTTGGAAAATTTTTTGCATAACGATAATATATTTACCCCGCACCTGATTCGGGCGGCAATAAGTCACTACCAATTTGAGACGATACATCCGTTTTTAGATGGGAATGGGCGAATCGGGCGTTTGCTTATCACTCTTTATCTGTTGAATAACGGGCTTTTAGAGAAGCCTTCACTCTATCTGTCGGATTTTTTTGAACGCAACCGCGCAAGCTATTACGATGCGTTAACCAAGGTGCGCGAGTCAAACGATTTATTGCATTGGATCAAATTCTTTCTTAGAGGCATAGAAGAAACAGCAACAAAGGGGCGCCGCGTTTTTAGCGAAATTTTGAAATTACGCGCCAGCGCGGAAGAAAAAGTATTTAAGATGGGAAAACGATCCGGCAGCGCAAAAATTCTTCTTGACAAGCTATTTGTACATCCAATAATCAAAGTATCCGAAGTTGAAACTATGCTTTCGATGAGTACTCCAAGTTCGAACGCGTTGATAAAAGAGTTTTGCGGGGCGGATATACTGAAAGAAATGACGGGGAGGACACGGAAACGGATTTTTGTTTTTGATAAGTATTTGAATTTATTCATAAAATAACTTTGCGGTATGTCAATTGAAAATTATTGACAACTCATTTGTATATGAGATAGTATTATGATGTATCATAGTTGCGATGCAAGCATTGCAAGTGTTTCAGGGAGGCGAAAATAAGTGAAATCGTCAAAAATAGCGATAATAGCGGTTATTTTTATCGTTGCGGTAGTTTTTATTTTTGGACTACGTTCAGTTCCTGTGGAAAATCCCCAAATCGGCGGCGTGATTTCATTTGGAGGTCACGACTGGCGCGTTCTTGACGTACAAGAAGGCAGGGCGTTGATTATAAGCGATAATATATTAGAAAAAAGAGCGTACAACAACAATAATACTTCTGCAACATGGGGAACCTGCGATTTGAGAAAATATCTGAACGGAGAGTTTTACAATCAATTCAGCGCCGAGGAAAAAGCGCGGATAACGGAAACAAAAACACAAAACAATCCCAATCCGTGGTTTGAAATAGAAGGCGGCAAAGATACAAACGACCGGATATTTTTGTTGAACATAGAAGAAGTGATTAAATACTTTGGCGACAGCGGGCAGTTGAAGAATAAAGATCAGGAAAACAAATATTGGATAGACGACCAATATAATTCCTCGCGAATAGCTAAATACACTGACGAAAATGCTTCGTGGTGGTGGCTGCGGTCGCCCGGACGCAGTAACGACCGTGCTGCCTATATCCTTGATTTCGGCTTTATCGACTTAAGCGGCGGCTTTTTTAATCGAAAAGATGGCGGCGTTCGACCGGCTTTATGGTTGAAACTGTAATAAAAGCTTCAACGTCCTCCACTTCCTGTAATACTGTTGTGATGATAATAGGGATTAGCAAAAACAGGTATTTTTGTTTTTCCTAACCCCTATGTTTCGTAGGGACGGGCGGTAGCGGGAGAATTGCCGCCCCTACAGTTCTATGCAGCAATGGTCGAGGTTTATAAAACGGGCGGCAGGGCGCCGCCCGTACAACTGTTATTGGTCTATTGGCGTTGCGCCATTATTGCTGGGGGCGGCTGGTGATAGCCTGGGATCATATCCGATTCCCCATTGCTGCCCCGTGTCGGCTCTGCTGAACGTGTTGCCCGCAATATTGTTAGCATTAGAAGAGAAAAGATATCCAATGACGCCGCCTACATACGTTTCTTCAGGCCAGTCGCTAACCGTGTTGACACTTCCACTGAGTTTATGACAGTCCAAAATCGCGCCGCTATTTGCTCCCGCTATGCCGCCAACGATAGCCGCGATGATATCTCCGTCGAACGTGCAACTTGACACCGTACCTCTGTTATCGCCGACGATACCGCCAACATACATGTAGTAACCATATTCAGGATTTGTAACGATGTTGCCGCTTACCGTGCAATTCGTAACTGTACCATAATTAACCCCTACGACGCCTCCGACGCCGCGATGGTCTGGTCAGGTAGGGCAGATAGTAATGTCCACATTTGCTAAATTAACGTTTTTGACGGTTCCAGAGCTTCCAAGAGTGCCAAACAGGCCGATATCCGGCATATAACTAAATATCTTAATGTTCGATATCGCATAACCGCCTCCGTCTAAAACGCCTTGAAAGATAGCCCCGGTCATCTGTTCCCAATTCCTTCCGGCAAGGTTTATATTATTTGCGAGGGTTATAGTTACGCCGGAAAAATTTGTCATTCCCTGGTTAATAAGTTTTGCAACGCCGGCGAACTGCTCGGCAGTTGAAATATTAAAGCTTCTGCCCGCAGCGTTCCACCACGAAATGTCCGCAGCGTCAGCCCAATAGAGAGGCGGATCGCCTATCGTTGCATATGGCCAATCCAGAATGCCGCCAAAGTCGTACACATTTGAATATCCCAATCCCACAAGCGCGCGCGTTGCGATTTCGCTTCGGATACCTCGCTGACAATAGACGAAAATAAGCTTGGTTTTATCGGGAAGTTCTGTTGCCGCGCGATTTTCGATTTCGTCGTAGGGTAGTAGAATCGAGCCCGAAATCCGCTCTTCCTTGAATTCAGCCTCCGTGCGGACATCCAGAAGAATATAGTTCGATGATTGCGCCATCATTGCATACGCTTCTCGCGCGGTTATTCTACGGTATCCCGGCTGTGAGGCGCGAATCACCGTGATTGTATATGTCGTTGATCCGGCTGAATTCTCCACGATTATGGCGATAGTGTTTGAACCCGCATTTAGATTCATTGCCCCGCTGGCGTTTCCACTGGATACATTCAATCCGTTGACCGAAATTGATGCGTTAGCGGAAGCTACCGTCGCCGTTACTGTCACCGAGGTTACAGTGTCCGCAACGTTTACGGTATATTGCGTAGTTGTTGGGCTGAATGCCGGATCAAGCGAACCGGATGAAAGCTGTAGGCCTGTGAGCGTAGGGCTCCCCGGTTGCGGTGGCGTCGGCGGTTGCGGTGAATATGGGTCTCCGCCGCCCCCTCCACCGCATCCGCCTATGATGATAAGCAGCGAAAACGTTATTATCATCAAAAATATCTTGTTAAAACTCCTTTTATGCATCAAAATGACCTCCTAAAAATTTAAATCTATCGGAATTGCGCCATTATTGCTTGGGGCGGCGGGAGATAGCCTGGGATCATATCCGATTCCCCATTGCTGCCCTGTGGCTGCCCTGCTGAATGTGTTACCCGTCATTATTACATCAGTATAAATATTATAGGGAGTATCAATGTATCCGACGATGCCGCCCGCATACGCTGTTATGCCTCGGGTGCTGACGCTACCATTGAGCTTATGGCAATCCAATAACACGCCGCCGTTTATTCCAGCGATTCCTCCAACGACAGTGGCGATGATGTCGCCGTCGAACGTGCAACCTGACGCCGAACCTATGTTATAACCTACGACACCGCCGCAGTATATACCGAGTTCCAGAATATCAGGGTCGGTAGATATGCTTCCGTTAACCGTACAATTTGTTATTTCGCCATAGTTAAATCCTGCGACGCCTCCGACGCCGCGTCCTGTTTGTCAGGTAAGACCTACAGTAATGTCCACACTCGTTAAATTAACGTTTTTAATTATTCCGTTGCTTCCAAGAAATCCGAATAGTCCAACTCCCGGAGCAGAACTGAATAATTCCATGTTAGATATTGTATACCCGCCGCCGTCAAAAACGCCTTGAAAGTCAACCACAGCTATCGGATACCACTCGCTTCCGGCAAGGTCTATATTATTTGCGAGGGTTATAGTTTTACCGGAAAAATCTGTTTTACCGCTGTTGACAAGTTCGCCAACGCCAGCAAGTTGCTGCGGAGTTGAAATAGTAAAGCTACTGTTTGCAGAGTTCCACCATGAAGTATCCGCCACGTCAGACCAAGGTAACTCCAGATCGCTTATCGTTCCAAATGGCCAGTCCAGGATGCCGCCAAAGTCGTACACATTTGAATACCCCAATCCCACAAGCGCGCGCGCTGCTATTTCGCTCCTGACGCCAGCCTGGCAATAGACAAAAATAAGCTGATTCTTATTGGGAAGTTCAGCTACCGCACGATTTTCGATTACATTGTGTGGAATCAGTACCGCGCCTGCAATTCGCTCTTCCCTATACTCAGCCTCCGTGCGAACATCCAGAAGAATATAATTCGACGATTGCGTCATCATTGCGCGCGCTTCTTCGGGGGGGATTTTCCGGTAGGTCGGCGGTGAAGTCCGTGTCACAATCACCGTATATGTCGTTGATCCGGCGGAATTGCTCACGATTATGGCGATAGTATTAGAACCCACATTCAGATTTATTGCCCCGCTGGCGCTTCCGCTGGCTACATTCACGCCCCCAACTGAAATAGACGCGTTAGCGGAAGCCGTAGGCGTTACGGTGACCGAAGTTACAGTGTCCTCCACGATTGCGGCGTATTGCGTAGTTGTTGGGCTAAATACCGGATCAAGCGAACCGGATGAAAGCTGTAGACTTGTGAGCGTAGGGCTCCCCGGTTGCGGCGGCTGCGGCGGCAGTGGAGGCTGAGAAACTCCGTTGCCGCCGCCCCCTCCGCCGCAACCGCCTACGATGATAAGCAGAGAAAATATGATTATCATCAAAAATATCTTATGAAAACTCCTTTTTTGCATTAAAACAACCTCCTTAGAAAACCTTTCAAGGATTCAGCCGCCTCGCGACTGATACCCTTTCTGTTCAGCTGGCAGTTGCCGCCAAGTCAACAACGGACTTTCACCGTCAATATCGCCCATGCCGAACGCATCAATGAAAAAAACTGCGCTCAGTTTGAGCGCGGTTTTTTTACTCATAAATTCTGCTACTTATACCAAAAAATTATTTTTGTGAAAATTATTTTCTCCTGCTGATAATAAACGGCAAAGCTCCCATAAAGAAAGCAAGCGCAAGATATCCGTGAGCCGCGCTGCATCCGCTGCCGCCGCTGCTTCTTCTGACGTTGGTATCGGTGTCAGTATCGGTTTCGGTATCGATAGTTATTTCACCGGAGAAGGTAATCTCAAGTTTTTTAGATAATCCGCTATTTGTAAGCGTCACTGTCACAGTTTCATCTTCCACATCGTCTATTAATGTTACAACAACGGCGCCTCCAACGACTCTAGCGCTCCAATTCGTAGCAATCTGCGGGTCTACTCCTGCAATAGTCCAGCCATTAAGCATTGCGTTGCTCAATAAAGTAGCTTCATCAACAATATTATCTGTATACGTCAGGCAACTATTATCAACCTCAAATTCATATTTGTCGAAGTCGAATTCTTCAGGAAGTTCCCCGTTATTAAACATATTAATTAATGCCTTTCTATCCTTATGAATGCCCGCATATCGTACATGCTCGCGCAGGAAAGCGGTACTCAGATCAAGATCAAGGCTAACAGCAGTTGGTCCAGACAGTACGTTTGCTTCCGGGTGCCACTGGACTCCAACAGCAAACAAGCTGTCCTGATGCTCAATGGCCTCAACAACGCCGTCAGACGCGTAGGCTACTATTGTTATCCCATTACCCAGCTTGTTCGGGTTCGCAAACTGATGGTGAGCTGTACGCACCCACTCCATATTTGTATCTCCAACGATATTGTACACCCATTTGGAATTTGGAAGGATGCCGCCTACATCTGGACCGGGCGCCAGCTTATGATAGCTAATCCCGCCGCTGTGAATCAAACCGTCCACCTGGCATCGCGGACTGCAGGTTGCGTCACAACTGACGGTTGTGTATGGAGCTACCTCATAGCCTGCGTTAATATCGGCGGTGTTCGAATATGCGCGAAGCTTGCCGGTTGAATCGACAACATCTTCATATCTATAGACCCTATGAGTTGTTGTAGCGGCAAGTTGTCCGGTAACCCGGTTCTGAGCAATTCTGCCCGCCCTGACTTCCGACAACATGTGGTAAGGGACATCCTGAATAAGTCCCCCGCCCATTGCAATATTAAAGCCCTGCTTGCCGCGGCAATACCCCATCAGAGGGACATCAAGGGAAACTGCCTGCTGTAAATAATTGAGATCTGACATATCGCGCAAAATATTCCAACCTTGCGATCCATGCGGAGTTGTTCCCTCCTGATATAAACCGGGATGCCAGTCTTCTCCGCCGGTTGCAGCGAAACCGTTTATCTGTGATAAAATAGCGCGGGCTTCCTCTGCGTTAGAAACTCGCGGCAGAAATACGGCATATCCACCCAAACGCTCAAAACCATCAGCAGCGGTAGCATTGCTGACATTAGTGCTTGACCATGAGATTCCAAGGATCGGACGTTCGCGGATACCTGTGATGGTTATGGACCTTACCCTATTGTTTTGACCGATTTCGAGGGTTGCGGTTACCGCTTTGCTACCTAAAGTACGATTCCCAATATTGATGGGGTCGGTAAGTGACTGGAAAACTCTTGGGGGAGTATCCGGCGTACCCAAGACCGCCTGAAGAGCGGCTATCGAGGTGATTCCTGAACCGGTTTCATCCTTAATAGTGGCGACACTGACATCGGCGGTGTGGACCGAATTGAATCTCAACACGTCATTGACAATACTAAAAAGGATGGCGTCCTTAAAAACGGAAGCATTGATGGCGGCTTCACTCGTAAGCGCCATACACGACATAAACGCAACTAACATTAATGCAAATACTGCTGTTCTTTTCATTTCACGTTCCTCCTAAATTAAATAGTTTTCTTGCACAACCTAAATTATCCACTGGCGTTTTCTACATTAATTCAAAATTATCTTCAACGCTTTGTTATAGTCTTCATCGCATTAGCGTTAAGATAATCTGTATTCATTAATTCAATTCTCAAGATAATAAATCCCTCGAATTGAACATTTGACGCTTATTAGCAAGCGTCTAACCGAATAATTTCTCACTCGCGCAATGCAACAATTTAGCAAACTATTGCACTGAGAATATTATATAGCATTATTACTCTTGATACAACAGTATAAAATATGGAACCTCTGGATTGTTGCAAAAAAAATTTTTAGATGTCATTCCCAAGCTGGTTATTCTTCTTCGGAAAAGACTTTTGCCAAATCGCGCTTTGTGTGGATAATGTGCGTAATGTATACGGTTTGATTGATAATGCGATAGTACATGATGAACGGATTGGCTGTTAGCCTGCGGTACCCGGGTTTAAGGAACGGGTATTCGTTTGGCGGCAATTCTATGCCGGGAAACGGATTATTTTCTAACCGGCGCGCCTTTGCTTCCAGCGAGTCGACTGTCAAGCGCGCGGCGTCAGGATTATCCTCCGCGATATATGAGAATATATGTCGGATTTGCGCATTTGCCCTGCGAGAAAACTCAACTGTGTAGTTGCTCATTTATCATCTCGCGCAAATCGGAAAAAACCTGGGTTGCCGGTATTGTAGGCGCAGAATTCAAGTCGCGGTCAGCCTCCATAAGCTCAATCGTTAATCTCATGCGCTCGATCATATCGTTGTAAGTTTTGTGACTCATCACAACAAGATCGCTTTCACCGTTACGCGTTATAAGTATTGGCTCGTCCATCTTGTGGCACATTGACGAAAAAGCGTTATAGTCGCTGCGTATTATTGATGATGGTTTGGCTGTCAAAGCTTTTGGGCTGATGAATGTACTCATGTTTTCACCTCTCATGGTATTATGTTGATATTATTTTACCATTTGGCAGTAATATGTTCAATTCTTTTCGTTAATTATTATAAAATAGCAATACAAATAAACCCGCATAAATGTTAAAATTAATTAGTTGTCAAATGACATATGGATATTGCGTAGTTGTTGTGATGTATCAATTTAGAAAGGGAGGAATTTTATTGACTGTATTTGCGCTGACTTTTCTAACGTTTCTATTGCTTTCTTTTGATGGCGGTTTAGCTATCCAATTGGTGGTTATAGGGATTGTTTTTGCTTTTCTTGTAACGATAATAACCGCTTCAATAGAACGCAAATTCCCCGCTTCACGTTTTTCGGGACTTGGAAAACACGGACTCGTTAAGTGGATTGGGTTAGTGAGGTACATTTTTGGACCATTTGCGGTAGGGCTTTACCAAGCCAATGTTGACGTAGCGAAGAGGATTATATTTGGTAATATTAATCCCGGTATCATCAAATTCCATCCCAAGCTCCGCACGGATGAAGGCAAAACTTTCCTTGCGGATTCAATAACTCTAACACCCGGGACATTAACAGTTGACATTGATGAAGAAGGATACTTTTACATCCATTGGATTAATGTTGAGAGTAAAACTCCCACTGAGGAACAAATTTGCGGCCCGTTTGCAAAGTGGGCAAGGAGGCTTTTTGGATGAGTTTATCTCTTTATGTTTTCACAGGAGGGGCGATAATTATTGTTATCCTTGCGTTGCTTTCCGCAGGGAGGCTGCTTTTGGGACCAACGGTCGCCGATAGGTTAGTCGCTCTGGATACGATAAATACATTTGTGGTGGGGTTGATGATCCTGTTTGCCGCCATAACTGATTCAATTGTGATGGTAGACGTGGCAATAGTTTACGGCGCCCTTGCGTTTGTCGGGACACTGTTCTTTGCGCGTTATATGGAGGGAGGAGTATAGCTTGATAGAAGCATTATTAGTATTGATAGTCCTTTGTGTAGGGCTTATTTCCGGTAGTTTGGGCGCTTTTTCATTGTATCGGTTCCCTGATGTATATACAAGACTTCATGGAGCTACCAAATGTACTACATTTGGAACGATTTTCGTGAGTTTCTCGGTTTTTCTTTACGCGTTTATTAGATTTATTGCAACCGGGGAGTGGCGTTTTATTGTACTCATAATTCACGGTTTTGTTGCGATACTTGTTCTTCTTGTAACTAACGCGACCGGTTCGCACGCCATTGCGCGAGCGGCGTGGCGTAGCGGAATACGTCCCGAGCCATGCGCCATTGACGCGCTTGAAGAGAACGAGCGCGATATCGCTTTAGAATCCAAAGCTGCGGCAAAGGAGGTATTGATATGAATTTAGCGCACTCAGTGCTACTTTTATTGATATTTTTATTCGCAGTATTGGCGTTATGGTTCCGCAACTTATATCACAGTATTATGGCGATGGCGGCGTTCAGCCTGCTGTTGGCGTTAGAATTCTATATTCTGCAGGCGCCTGACGTCGCAATTGCTGAAGCAGGGATAGGAGCCGGGCTTTCAACCGTGATTGCTTTGATCGCTCTCTCCGCTTGCCGTAAAAAGTCTACAAATAAGGAGGAACAGCGATGAAGAAAAGCATATTTTTAGCCTCTGCAATAATAGTAGGCGGCTTGCTTTGCGGTATGTTTACCATGACGCATCAATTCGGGAATCCAGGCAATACAGTGATGGATAATTATTTTATCGATAGCGCGTTAAAAGACAGATCCGCAAATAATATTGTGACGTCGCTCGTTTTTGACTACCGCGGTTTTGATACATTGGGAGAAGCGTCAGTTCTATTCACGGCGGTGTGCGCGATAAGCGCCTTGTTCAGAGAAGGGAGGAGAAAGTCATGAGACCTATGTCCGTTATTGTAGTGTCTCTGACCAAGCTATTCTCCTGGTTCATAATTTTATTTGGCGTAATGGTGATAATGAACGGGCATAATACTCCGGGCGGAGGATTTCAGGGAGGCGCCATCGTAGCCACGTTTGTGTGTTTCATGCTAGCTGCGTATGGAGGCAGAAAATTTACAACATGGGTCAACGCGCCTATTTATTCTGGTCTTGAGACTTTAGGATTGCTTGCGTTTCTTTTATTTGCTGTTTTAGGTCTCCCAAATTCTTTTACCTTTAATTTTATGGCGGTTCCCTCGCCAAATCTGGTATTTGGCGGCTGGCTTCCAAGCTGTGGAACTATTTCTCTCATGAATGTCGCTGTCGGTTTTGAGGTCGTCGGAGCTTTGTCTCTTACCGTCATAGAGATGTATGAAGGAACACATATGGATGAATCTCATTTCGGAGGTGAATGCGGACATGACAGGTAATATGATATTTACTGTGATTGCTCTCCTGATCTTGATCTCTCTTGTTGCGCTGGTCACCCAGAAAAATCTTATAAAAATCTGCATTGCAATTTCGATTTTGGGAGCGGCTGTTAATTTCTTCCTTGTAGCGCTGGGATATCGCACCGATGGAACTGTCCCTATTCATTATCTTGCGGGAGATAATCAAGTGATGGTCTTACCAACTCCTCAATGCCTTACGCTTACGGCTATAGTAATAGCCCTGGCTACCACCGCTTTGATGTACTCCCTCATAGTAATGATATATAAACATTATGGAACTATTGAGATAGACGAGATTAGGAGGTTGCGCGGATGAGTCAGCATCTTCCTGCATTTTTACTTGCTCTGCCAATTGGCGGCGCGTTTTTGGCGCCTCTTGCCTGTTCTCTGGGCAGGAAGTTCAGAAACTTCTTTTATTTGTTAGTTTCTTTGCTTACCTTGATATGCGCGGTGTTGATATTTCTTGAAACAACCGCCGGTAAGATTTTGGTTTACGTGATGGGAGAAGAGAGTTCCTTACTTACTCTACCTTCGGGCATGGCGTTTCCCGTTCGCATAATTCTTGAAATGGACGCTTTCAGTGGGTTAATGATACTTTGCGTTGCAATTGCTTCATTTGCTGGAGCTCTTTTTTCAATTAATTACATGGATAAGTTTACCGGTTTAAAACGGTTTCTCTCTCTTTATTTTCTTTTGGTCCTCGGTTCTTTGGGCATGTGCGCAACTGGAGACCTGTTCAACTTTTTTGTGTTTGTGGAGATTTCATCCATAGCTTCTTATGGTTTGGTGGCGTTTTGGAGAGATAAGCCGGAATCCATAGAAGCAAGCTTTAAATATATGTTGCTGTCTCAAGTTGGAGCGCTGCTTTTGTTGGTAGCTGTCGGAACGCTTTACGGGAAATACAATGCTGTCAACGTGGCTGCTTTAGCGTCAATGTTGCAGACAGGTATGCTTGAAAAGTTAGTGTTTGCAATGTTTATCGCTATATTAGCTTTCAAATGCGGAGCTTTTCCCATGCATGCATGGTTGCCCGACGCATACGCAGAAGCTCCAAGCGGAGTTACATGCTTGCTTGTAACCGTAAGCCAGGCTTCATTCTATGGACTTATGAGGATTTGCTTCACCCTTTACGGCGCAACCCCCGCAAGTGGGACGGCTGCATGGATACTTATAACGCTTGGCTGCGCGTCGATGTTATTTGGGGTAATGATGGCGGTAATTCAGCATGATGTAAAAAGGCTTATGGGATACCATTCGATTTCGCAGGTGGGTTACATGCTTTTGGCTATGGGAGTTGGATTATTTGCGCTTAGCGATGCTGTCTCAATGGCTGATTATGGCTACACGGCAATGAAGGGCGGAATATTCCACCTGTTCAATTACTCCATGTTTAAGGGGTTGTTGTTCCTAACGGCAGGAGCGCTCTATTACGCAACGGGAACGCGCGACCTTGACAAAATGGGAGGACTTGCACGTTCAATGCCATGGACTACAGTAATGTTTATGATAGGCGCCGCCGCCATTTCGGGTCTGCCGCCATTCAGCGGTTTTGCCTCAAAGTGGCTTATTTATGAGTCGTCGTTTGCCATTCATCCAATACTTCCGGTTGTGGCTCTTGTGACTTCGATTCTAACTTTGGCGTCGTTTGTAAAGGTGTTTCAGACAGCTTTCCTTGGCGCTTCTAAAATATCGCTTGCTCCTGTGCGCGAAGTTCCGCTTGGAATGCTGTGTGGAATGGGATTGTTAAGCGTTTTGATACTTTTCGTATCGTTTTTCCCGCACCTTTTTGTCAACGGGGTTGCGGAACCTTCGGCGCGCGGGCTTATTGATCAAGCCGGATACATAAACGCTATTCTTGGAGGTGTAAAATAAATGAGCAGCACGATTTTCAGCGGTTATGGATATTGGGACGCTTTTTTGTGGTTGTTCTTTTTTGGCGTTTCCGCTGCGTTAGCATTTTATTTTAGCTCCCATGGGCGTAATGATTATCGAAAAGGCACGCCTCAGGATGAGATTTTTTATTCGGGAAACGTTGTTCCACAGGATGGAGCGGACGTATCTGTTCCGGCTTCCTCGGTTTATTGGGGATTCAAACGCGCGTGCGCGCCGCTTTACGCTTGGCTGGACAAGATACATAACGGAAACGGCGCGGATTACATGGGATATTTTCTTTTGACTTTTGCGGTCATATCCATGTTGATGATTTTATTTTAAGGGAGGACATTGATAATGAATTTACAAAGTATGCTGAAAGTCCTGCCAAAATCATTATGGGTTTTTACATGTAACTCAGGCTCGTGTAACGGGTGCGACATTGAGATTGTTGCGACGCTTGGACCGCGTTATGATATTGAACGGTTCGGAATGAAGCTTGTGGGCTCGCCTCGTCATGCCGATGTACTGCTTGTTACAGGGCCTGTAACAAAATTTATGAACAACAAACTTAAAAGGATATACGCACAGATTCCCGACCCCAAAGTCGTCATGGTAATAGGTAATTGCGGATGCTCGGGAGATGTCTTTTACGAGTCGTATAACCTTGACGGTCCGGTTGATAATATAATTCCGGTAGATGTTTATATTAACGGATGTCCTCCTCGTCCGGAAGCAATTATTGAAGGAGTTGCCAAAGCGGTCATGAAACTTGAAAGCCTTCGCAATAAAACAGAAAACAAAAATGGCAATGACCCAAAAACTTCCGAAGGAGGTGGGGAAAATGACTGATTCTCGTTCCGGTTTTAAAAGAGTAACTATTACGCAAAAGGTTCAGCATATTGGCTTACCGGCGGAAACTGTCGCCTCGGATATAGTAAAAGCGTTGGGGAGCAAAAATAAAGGAAATGTTAGTATTGAAATATCAGAAAGGACAGATGGATACGAAGTTCCAATAACCTGTAAAAATCTTTGGATAACGACCACATATCCTCTTTTCCTTGATGTAATTCAGGCTCTTTTTGATATTGACATTCTTCATTTTCATATCATCTCCGGTTACGATGATGGAGATCAAGTGACTTTAAGATATCATTTTTCACTTTTCTCATATGCCGGACGCAATGATCGAGTGGGAGTAAGCGTTATTGTCGGAGTTCCTAAACCGGATTTGGTGATGCCTTCTCTTTTCTACCTCATACCCGGAATTGAGTATAGCGAGCGTGAAAGCCGTGAAATGTACGGAGTAGAGTTTGATGGATTGCCGAATAAATCCCACATATTCCTGCCTGAGGAATGGGACGATAACATAAAGCCATGGCGTGATGACGAAGCGGGATTATCACAGAAGCCGGATACGATCAGGAGGTTGTCGTGATGAGTACAACATATAAAATACCCGTAGGACCTGTTCACGTCGGGCTGAAGGAGCCTGTAACCGCTTGGCTTGAGCTTGACGGCGAACGTATTGTAAACACGACAATGAGGTATGGAGCGATTCATCGAGGAATAGAATTTATGTCCCGAACGAGAAATCCTATTCAAGTCATATACCTGGCCGAAAGGATATGCGGGATATGCTCGTTCAGCCATGTATTGGCGTTTATTCGCGGCGTGGAGAACGCTGCGGGCATAGCGGTTCCTCCAAGAGCGCAGTATATAAGGACGCTTGTTTTGGAGCTTGAACGTTTGCATTCCCATATTTTGTGGGCGGGCGTAGCTTGTTACAGTATAGGATTTGATTCTGCGTTTCATCTGGGAATGCTTTTGCGCGAGCAGGTTATGGACATTCTGGAATTACTAACTGGAAACCGCGTAAATTATGGAGTCGCGACGATGGGAGGCGTGAGATGGGATATAACGCCGGAGCTTGAGGCGAGCGTACGCAAAATGCTTCGTTATTACAAGCGGGAATTTAATCCTTTCCGCGATATAGTTTTTGAAGACCCTATCGCGGCTGCAAGGATGAAAGGAGTCGGAATCCTCTCTTATGATGACGCTGTCAGGTATTGCGTAGTTGGTCCTATTGCAAGGGCAAGTGGACTCAGGAAGGACCTGAGACATAGTTCCCCATATGAAGCGTATTGCGATATCACAGTCACTCCGGTTGTTCCGCAGGATTACTTTGACGAGGCTCATGGCGACGTATTTGATAGATTTGTGGTGCGCGCGATGGAAGTTTATCAATCGCTCGATATCATAGAAAAAGTATTGGATGGTCTGCCTGAAGGAGACATTGTTTCCGAGCCAAATATCAATAAAGTCCTTTCCTCGCTTAAAAAAGTCGAAGGCGTTGGCTGGGGGCTGCTTGAAGCGCCAAGAGGGGATGATACTCATGTTGTCACGCTCAAGGCGGAGGATGAAAACGTTTATCGCTGGAAAGTCCGCGCTCCCACATACGCAAATGCCGTTTCCTGGCCGGTTATGTTCAAGGGTAACGAGCTGGCGGACGCTCCTCTAATCATCAACAGCGTCGATCCGTGCATATCGTGTATGGAACGTATGGTAACGACAGATAAAGCGGGGAACAAGAATTATGTTGATCTCTCAGAGCTTATAAACAAGAGCAGAGAGAAAACCCGGAGAATGCGGGGGGAGATTTGAGATGATAGCTAGTCTGATAATAAAAATTATAGCGGGTGGCGCGTTGTTGATAATTTCAATTATTGCCGCGCTATTGCTTGACGGAGCGGACAGAATACTGCACGCGCGAATGCAAAGGCGTTACGGCCCTCCTTTATTGCAGCCGTTTTATGATATCCTGAAACTGCTTGGCAAGGAAAGGATTATCCCAAGACGCGCTGTGCGTTGGATATTTATGCTTGCCCCCTGGTTAGCCTGCGTATTAGCGTTGCTGATATTCCTCTATATACCAATGGGGCGTATCCCTCCCGTGCTTGGGACCGAAGGCGATATGATACTTATCATTTATCTCCTGGGCTTCTCGGCTGTAGCTATGGCTATGGGAGGATTCGCCAGCGGGAATCCTATTGCAAGCATTGGCGCCGGTAGGGAAATTCAGCTTATGATGAGCTATGAACTCCCTCTTGCAGTTGTTGTTTCAACGGTAGCATGGGTTGCTTTGAAGACGAAAATGCCGGGCGCTCCTTTTAGCCTCGATACTTTCACCGGTCTTTCCATATGGAGCGTGGTGGGTGACGCTGGATTTGTCGGGCTTATATGCCTCGCGCTTTCTTTGATAATGGTTGTGCCGGGCGAAACCGGCAAAGGCCCGATGGATATTCCTGAGGCGAAGACGGAGATACTTGATGGATTTATCATAGAGTATTCGGGCTCGAACCTTGCGCTTTTAAAAATAACTTTTGCCCTGCGCTCTACTGCCATGGCGGCGGTTCTAACAAGTATATTTTTCCCATTTTCTTTGGGCGGCCTTGTCGGCTTATCCGGACCATTGCTTGCCCTTATTGATTTTGTAGGATTTTGGGTGAAATTGGCGATAGTGCAATTAGTTTTCATTACAGTGATGAGAACGATGTTTGGAAGGCTTAAAATTTGGCAGGCTTCTCATTTTTATCTGGTCAAGGTTGCGATGCTTTCGTTTGCCGGCCTTATTCTTATCTCTGCCGATATTTTGATGAGATAGGGGCGTGATGTAAATGATAAACAGAATTTTTCCGGTTATAGTCGATCAGGCAACTAAGAAACCTGCTACTAACACGTTTCCTATTCCTCATATGCCAGATTCTTTAGTGGAGGCTTTGAAGTCAAAAGGTACTGTATTGACTCCGCCTGTTGCGGTAGGAAAGCGTTTTAGAGGTCGTTTGTTATATGACAGGCAAAAATGTATTGGTTGCAAGCTTTGCACAAAGGTTTGCCCTGCCAATGCAACGGAATACCTGCCCGATGTTAAAAAAATCCAGATACATAACGACAGGTGTTGTTTTTGTGCGCAATGCACCGAAATATGTCCCGTAAAATGCCTTGCCATGTCGGATGAATCGCTTAATTCTTCGTTCAATCGTTTAGAAGACATAATAACGGATACAGGGCCTATAAATAAGGATGTGGGCGTCGAATCAGAGAATAGCGGCAAATACGCCATTGATGCAGGAACATGCATCGGCTGTACAAAATGTGTGCGCGCGTGTCCTGTTAATGCGATTTCCGGTAAAGTGAAAGAAGCTCATGTAATAGACCCTGAAATTTGCGTGGGTTGCGGGCAATGCGCCGAAGGATGTCCGAAAGGTTCAATCCATATAGTTTAATGAATTTAATGTAAAATAACCAAGTTGCAATCAAACGTATGCTTCGTTGTCCTTGATCCCTGCCGCGAGACGCGCGGTTGCGCCATTGCAGTGGGGATCAAGAGACGCCTCGGTTAGATTTCATCTTGGTATATGATGCGCCACAACAAACACGGACGTGATCTATTGCGACTTGCCAGCTATTTAAACTGTTGTAGGGGCGCTGCATGTCGTATAATTACAGCAATTTTGATTTTCGAACAGTCTCGTCCGTGGAAGGGTGGACGCCGTATGGGTGGCATTCTACCGCCCGTCTGGGTTTCCTTGGCGCCCCTCGACCTTTGATGATTGCGTTGACATTTGCGTTAGTTGTTATTGCAATAATGACGGATAAAACACAAATAAATAAGCCACTCCTTAACAGAATGGCATTTATACTCTCTTTTGCTCTCGTTTGCGCTGCGCCATTTCGACATGCGCGCGCAATACGGCATTTATACGACCTTGATAGCCTTTTCCCATTTGCCGGTAAAAATCCAACACCGATTTATCTATACGAATGCTGATCATCTCTTTTTCCGGAATTTCGGCAAACCCTTCTACTGTTGCCAAAAACTCCTCTGTAAATTCGGGAATGTCGGAGCAATCTATTTCATCCTCTGTCATTGCAGCTAGCTTTTCAAAATCAGTCTTGGTATTTACTAAATTCTTCATGGTACTTTCTCCTTTCTGCAAGCCGTGAACGCCTCGCAGATATAATACGTTTATTTTCGCCGCGCGGAGTGAAAATTACAGTAATTTCCATTCCCGCAATTACACCGATTGAAGCAAAACGATCTTCTCCGTAATTCGCCCTTGTATCTTGAAACGTATAAACAAAACCATCGTAAATTTTTATTGCTGCCTCAAAATCAATGCTATGTTTTAACAAATTGGCTTGATTCTTCGCTTCATCCCACTCAAAGTTCATTTTTACTCACCTTAGTTTGTATATATAATCACATATACACCTATTTTAAAGCTTTGTCAACAATTATTTTAAGGATAGGGCATGATTTAATCACCGCAACCTCTGCCGGAATACAAATGGTTGAAGAGGCAAAAATGAAATTATTTGGAAGACTATAAAAAGAATATTTAAAACGATTCGACATAATCAAGCGCCCATTGTATACTTGTGGTATCGAGGTAAATATACCATGCGAAAAATAATTCACGTAGATATGGACGCTTTTTATTCCTCTATTGAGCAGCGGGATAATCCTGAATACATGGGAAAGCCGCTGGCGGTAGGTTATGCCTCAGAGCGGGGCGTAGTGGCAGCCGCAAGTTACGAAGCGCGAAAATTTGGAGTTCGTTCGGCAATGCCATCTTTAACCGCTCTGTCAAAATGCCCAGAAATAATTTTCGTTCCGCCCCGTTTCGATGTATATAGCGAAGTATCCATGCAAATACGCGACATTTTTTTTGATTATACCGACCTTGTTGAGCCTTTGTCTCTGGATGAGGCTTATTTGGATGTAACGATAAATAAACCCGGCATCTTATCGGCAACGGTCATCGCGAAGGAGATAAAAAAGAAAATAAGGGAAAGGACAGGATTGACGGCCTCTGCGGGTGTCTCCATAAACAAATTTCTTGCAAAGATAGCATCCGATTGGAAGAAACCGGACGGGCTTTTTGTTATTCTTCCGGAAGAGGCGGAGTCCTTTGTCCAGAATTTGAAAATCGAACAATTTTGGGGGGTTGGCAGAGTGACTGCTACCAAAATGCATGAACTTGGCATTCATACGGGTCGGGATTTAAGAGAAATCGATGAAGCCACACTGGTCAGTAAATTCGGGAAATCAGGGCATATTTATTTCCACAATGCCAGAGGCGTTGACAATAGAGAGGTAATTCCCGATAGGATACGAAAATCCCTTGGCGCGGAAGAAACTTTCGTGACCGATCTGGACAACAGAGCGGAACTTGAGGAAAAACTAAGAGAGATAGCGGATGAAGTATGGCGTCGCATATCTGAATGCGACTTTTTCGGCAGGACTATTACGCTCAAAGTAAAATATGCGGATTTTCGAGAAGTATCCAAACGTAGAACGTTTTCAAAACCAATTGAGGATTTTTATGTATTTTGGAGAGTGGCTCTTGGTCTGTTGGGAGCAGTGGAATTCAGCGAAGAAAAAAAGATTCGCCTTATGGGCATTGTTATCAGCAACACAAGCGAGAGGGGCGAAACGGAATACCTCCAGTCGCAACTTGATTTCGACCAGTAGTTCTGAAAGGATAATATTTTATGCTAAATTAGCCGCTTTCATAAAATTGACGGTGAAGCTCCACATGTTGCTGTAATGCTTAGAAAAGCTTAAGCCGGAATTTGCTCCGAGATTTTTTAGTGAATCTAACGTCATTTTGTCCGGGTCTCCGGCGAGTTCGGAGATAGATAAAATTCCGCCTCGTTTCAAGAGGCGATGGAATTCCGCCATATAGGAGATTTTATTTTCCACTTCTCCAAGAACCGCCACCATGAAAATTCTGTCAAAACTTTCGTCTTGAAAGTCGAAAGACATGCCGTCGCAAAGGTAACTTTCCACGTTGGCAATCCCTCGTTTCTTCAATCGTTTTTCCGCTAGTCGAAGCATTTCGGGTTGGATGTCGGCTATGACAAGTCGGCCTCTTGTTAAGGCGGAAGCCACTTTTACGCTGAAATATCCTGGTCCGGGACCAAGTTCCAGTACCGTCAAGCAGTCTTTTAGCTCCATACGGTCTATCACCTGCTTTGGCGATAAAAAGATGTTTCGAAGTGGAATCAGCAATGTAAACGCGCATTTATACGGAAATATTTTTTTTGCATGCTCCATTATTATTCATCACCGCTTGCCATGTAGTTATTCTGCTTCAAAAGCTCCAGCCTAACGCCTATTTTATCATTTTTTCCTCTGTTATGAATAACTCAAATCAATTAACAAAACGTCAAGAGAATTGTTCCGCTGCTCAGAGTTCAGCAATCGTTTGGTACTGTGACAAATTGTCACTGAACAAAAAAATAACTGAATGGAGATTTAATTATTTTAATTAAAGATTCGATGGTAATTCAAATTATTTACAAATCATTAGTAAGTGATAAAATATTGAATAATACTGAAGGAGGGCAGAGAAGTTTTGGTTTTAAAGGAGTACTTATTAAATCACTAAATAAAGGAATGATGCACATGGTCCAAGGCTCAATGTTGATAGTCATATTGTTATTAGCGATTGTTGTTATGGTTGTGATGATTTCGAAGTATAAATTTCATCCTTTTATGGCTCTTTTTACCGTATCGTTGTTGATGGGGCTTGCAGCAAATATGCCTTCGCTGGAAGTAGTGAACACGATAGCTACCGGATTTGGAAATACGTGTCGTTCTATTGGAATTGTCATCTTATTCGGGACAATAATTGGGGTTATGTTGGAACAAAGCGGGGCCGCCATAACCATGGCCGACTATATTTTGAAAAAAATCGGTCAGAAACGTCCTGCCCTAGCGATGAGTATAATTGGTTGGATAGTTTCAATCCCCGTTTTTTGCGACTCGGGTTTCGTCATTCTTTCTTCGCTGAATAAATCTCTTGCCAAGCGAAGCGGCGTCAACATGGCGACAATGGCTATCGCCCTATCCACGGGACTTTATGCCACCCACACTCTTGTGCCGCCAACGCCGGGCCCTATAGCCGCCGCAGCCAATTTGCAGGCGGATTTGGGTTGGGTTATTCTATTTGGTCTCATTGTTTCCATCCCTCCTATGTTAGCCGGTTATTTTTATGCCACCACAGCCGGAAGCAAACTGCAAGTAGAAAACATTGAAGGACCGACGTTTGAAGAACTGAAGGCGAAATTTAACCGGCTTCCCACGCCGACTCAAGCATTTGCTCCTATCGTTGTGCCGTTGATTATGATTGCTTTCAACTCCGTTATCAACTTCCCCGCTGTGCTTGATATTGTTGGAAAAGATTCAGGGTTTCACAATTTATCGGGCTTCATTGGCAGCCCAATAACCGCGTTGTTTGTCGGCGTAATTTTATGCTTCTTCCTTCCTCCCAAAATCTCGGAAGAGATCACAGGCGGATGGATAGGTTCGGGCGTCAAAGAGGGAGCTACAATAATCATGATTACAGCCGCAGGAGGCAGTTTTGGAGCGATCATTGCCGCTACGAAAGTTGCAGATTTCATTGGAGCATCCCTTGCCCAATACGAGTTGGGGATTTTCCTGCCCTTCATTATCAGCGCAGCGCTGAAAACGGCGCAAGGGTCTTCTACAGTTGCGCTGATAACAACGTCCACAATTATGTTCCCACTTTTATCTTCCCTTGGTTTGGGTTCCACTATGGGAGCAGTTCTGACAACGCTCGCCATAGGCTGCGGATCCATGGTAGTCTCACACGCGAACGACTCCTACTTCTGGGTTGTTTCGCAGTTCTCCAACATGAAAGTCAATACGGCGTACAGAGCTCAGACGATTGCCACGCTAATTGAGGGCTGTGTAGGTATTGTCGGGGTGTGGATAGTTTCGCTCATAGTGTTGTAATAATTTTATAAAATATAAGGAGGTAGGAGTTATGTTTAAGAAGCTGATGATTGCCTGTTTGATGTTGACCATGTTTGCTACGTTCGCCCATGCCTTTGAGGCAAGCCGCGATTTGTATATTATGTGGGACGGCAAGCTGACGGACAACGACTTTACTGCGCAGGAATTCGCCTCGTGGACCAAAACGACGGTATATGCCTCGGAGAAATCTCCAACTGGCTACTATGTTACCTTCCGTTTCCATGGTCCGAATGAGACGCGAGTGCGCGTCGCAGGCGAGTGGTATTACAGCGAGGAGATCTACTCAAGCCAGCACTCCGCCGCTAAAATCCACCCCAATGACTGGTACAACGGTTGCATCATTCATACGGACGATGTTTTTCCTATTCGTCCGTTTAACGACATGGAGCTGAATATTGCTACGGGATATTGGGCGTACACGATTCCGCTGGCTTCGGGCACGTACTGTTACCAGTTTCTGGTGGGCGGTACGGCTTCGGACCCTGTCGACGACATGACAAGCGGTAAGCTGATGTCCGACCCGCAGAACTTACCGGCGGAGCGCGAACTGGGTATTGAAACATACAGCCAGGTGCTGGTTCCATATCATCCGGTGAAACAGAGCTTGAGCCCTAACTACACGTTTCATCAATATCCGCGCACAGATGGGAGAATTGGTACGTTGATCTTTGAAACAGTACCTTCCGCGTCCCTGAGTTTTGACAATGGCATTGGCGTATATCTGCCATATGGATATGACAGAAATCGCGCGGAGCCCTATCCAATCCTGTATATATCGCATGGTTCCGCAGGGTTTGAGAGCAACTGGATGTCGCAGGGCATGTTGCCAAATATCAGTGATAACTTGATCGCCGAAGGGCTTATGGCGCCGATGATCGTTGTTTCGCCGAACATGCGTCACGCGAATGGCGATTGGTTTGATCTGGCAAATGTGGATAGGATGGGAATGCCGCTTCCCCCCGCAGTGGAAAGACCTGGCATTTCCGGTAATTTTTACACCTATCTCATGGGCGAGTTAATACCGTATATGGAAAGCAACTACAACGTGACGAAGGATCCTGCCCGCCGCGCGTACGCAGGTCTTTCTCGCGGAGGTAGACTGACGTTCGCGATGTTTGCGGCTAACCCGACCGCGTTTGGATACTATTATATGATGAGCAGCGCTAACGACTCGCAAATTTCGGCGAATTACGACCTGACGCGACCTGAACTGAAGCTGCCGACGATGGCTTTTGGCGTAGGTATATTTGACAGAGCCTTATTCAGTTCTATTCATCCTACACAGCAGGCGTTTTCGAGAAACAACATAATATTTACCACCAAGTACACGAAGGGCGCTCACCGTTGGCACGTCTGGCGCGAGCTGTACGTGGACCTTTGCACGCGCGTTCTTTGGAAATAACGTTTTTGGCGACAGCCAATTAGTAAATTCCCGGCCCTGCCGGATGATACTGTAACTTAATATAAGGAGGTAAGAGTTATGTTTAAAAAACTGATGATTGTCTGTTTGGTGTTGACCATGCTTGTGACGTTCGCCAATGCATTTGAAGCGCGACGCGATTTATATGTGAAGTGGGATGGCAAACTGACAGACAATGACTTTACAGAGCAGCAATTTGCCTCGTGGACTAAAACGACGGTGTATGCCTCGGAGAAATCTCCAACTGGCTACTATGTAACTTTCCGTTACTACGGCCCGAATGAGACGCGAGTACGTATCGCCGGTGAATGGTATTACAGCGAGGAGATCTACTCCAGCCAATTCACCGCCGCGATGACCCACCCCAACGATTGGTATAACGGTTGCATAATCCATACAGACGATTCCTTTCCGCTACGCCCGTTTAACGACATGGAGCTGAATACAGCTACGGGATATTGGTCGTATACGATCCCGCTGGCTTCAGGCACGTACTGCTACCAGTTTCTGGTGGGCGGCACAGCTTCGGATCGTATCGACGACACGAACAGCGGTAGGCTGATGTCCGACCCGCAGAACCTGCCGGCGGAGCGTCAGTTGGGCGTTGAAGCATATAGCCAGGTGCTGGTACCCTATCACCCGGTGAAGCAGAGCCTAAGCCCTAACTATTCGTTCTATCAGTTTGAAGAGCCGAAAGGCAAAGCGGGAAAGATACTCTACGACATAGTCCCTTCTGAATCGCTGGGCTGTCACAATCCCATCGGCATCTATCTGCCCTACGATTATAACAAGAACCGCGCGAGACCCTATCCTCTGCTGATTATAGGACATGGTATAGCCGGGTTTGAGAGCAACTGGATGTCGCAGGGTATGCTGGGCAATATCACCGACAACTTAATTGCCGAAGGACTTGTTGAGCCTATGATCGTAGTTACGCCGAACATGAGGGACGCAAACGGCGCGTACCTGAACAGTAATGTTAATGCAGCCGGCACGCCTACCGGTAACGCGCAGAAATACATTATGGACGAACTGATTCCATACATGGAGCGATACTACAACGTGTCAAAAGATCCTGCCCAGCGCGCGTTATCCGGGCTTTCAGCCGGCGGAATGCTCACGTTTAACATGTTCTTGAGCAACCCGACGGATTTCGGATATTTCTACATCATGAGCGCAGGCAGCTCTTCGCCTGGGAATTACGATTTAACCAGAGAGGAACTCAAGAAGCCGACGCTGGTAATATCCACGGGTATCTTTGACCGTCTGTTCTACTCGCAAGTGAACCCGACGCAGGGAGCGTTTGCAAATGCGGGGATTAGTTTTACCAACTATTACGCTATAGGCGCGCACCGTTGGCATGTCTGGCGCGAGTTGTACGTTGATCTTTGCAAGCGCGTGCTTTGGAAAGATCTGCAACCCGAACCTCCGAGACCTCCCAGACCGTGGGATCCGGATTATGACGGCTGTAATTTAGGAGTACCTTTCCTGGCAGCTTTATTTTTTGGTATGTTTTTATTCTTTAAGAAATCAAGGCATAACAAAAAGTAAAAAGACTCAAACTTAGCATAAACTAAGGAGATAGTGAAACTATTAATAGCAATATTACAGGCGTGACCCCCCCCGGAACCCGGGAGGTTCACGCCTTAAGTTTGATTATCGCATGAAAGGTTACAACAACCCATTTATCTGTACTCCTATGGAGGTGATTGATAATGGGAAAAAATAATGAGGATCAGACTCCATTCGTTTAGTTATTTATGAGAAAACAAAAACATGTCTAATGGCGATGCCGCAAACGCTACAAATGAACACGCAAGAAAGATTGCGGAACAGTATGAAATCAAAATGTTACGACTGCGCATGTATCAATAACTTAATATGGCATCCTTAATTGTGATATAGCAATAACCTGATTTTACAGTTAGAATAAATAGAGATCATAATATTGAGCAATAACAGGAATTTCATGATAGTTTATTTCAATTTTCTTATTATATGATAATGATATATTTTATGAATTAATCTCATTCGGACAGTTTTTTGAAGCGCACGTTGGACAAATAGTATGAGCTCTAACATTTTTCTTATACCCCTAAATAATGTTTAACGGCGGCCCGCCGTGTGGCAGGCCGCTTTATTACGTTACATTTACTTAATTTACACCATTAAAGCTTAGAGTGTTGCCAATCAAAGTGGTGCCACTATGGGTGTAAGAGGCAGTTCTATGGTTACCACTTCTGTATCTAAAATATTGTACGCCTTGTCTATTATAACCCCCAACTACCTCTGAGTAGACACGAACCATAGTACCGTCAGATATACCATAATTGCCTGGATCAACGGTTCTAGTTTGTTGCGCGAGGATGTCGCCGCCGGCTTTGACACGCTTTTCACTGCCACCCTCATCTAAATAAGAAATATGTAAACGGGCTATAAACGCACCTGTGACTTTAAGAGATAGCTTTCCTACTTCTCCTTGAAAATTGGCACTAGTCGGTAGAAAATCGGCCCTAATTGTCGTGTGAGATCTCAAGGTAATATTTGTGCTTTCAATGTTAGCATTTCCAAATATAGCTGTACCCCCTAATTCTGTCCAGGAGATAAACCTGTAGCCGTTACTAGGTGTAGCGCTTATAGAGATCGGCGTGTTTGCGGAATAAGTTCCACTTACTGGAGCGGCAGTTCCCCAGTTTGTCGGGTACCGATTGACATTTAGTCTGTATTCCTCCAGTTCAAAATTAGCTCTAACCGTTGCATTCGATTTCAAAGTGAGCGTTGTGCTTTGTATGTCAGCGTTTATTAAATCCACTTGCCCGCTCATAATGGTCCAACCGGCAAATCTATAACCACTGTTGGGAATAGCGCTTATAGTGACCGGCGTTCCTGCGGCAACGTCAGATGGGGAGGCAGGGTTAATGGAGCCTCCGGCTGTTATGTTCCGATCAAGCGTCAACGTATATATGATCGGTTCAAAATTAGCTCTAATCGTTGCGTTCCCGTACAATGTCACCATTGTATTTAGAGAGTTAGCATTACCAAATGACACTGTGCCGCCTTCTACCGTCCAATTAATGAACTTGTATTGACTTGATGGTATAGCCGTTATGTTGACCGACGTTCCTGCGAAAATGTTCGATACGGAGCGCGGGTCAATACTCCCTCCAACTGTCGGGTTCGGGTTAGCTGTTAATGTATAGGTAGGAACAGATACCCACTGGGCATAAACGGTGATGCTGCTTGTCACAGCACTGTCTGCTGTAAATGTTGTTCCACTGCCGTTGGCAACTGAATTCCAGCCAACGAAGGTGTGCCCTGCCCGCGTCGGCGATGTTGGCATCAGCATACCAACCCTTTGTCCTACGTTGACCATTCTTGTTTGTGGGTCAGCTTCCGTAGCGTCCGAATCGGAGTTGTTTTTATCAAAAGTAACCGTAACGGTTCCCGCTGGTGGAAGATTATCCAGCAAAGTCACATCAAACTCAAAAACCGTGGCATCACTTTTTGTGAAAGACGAGGTTTCAGAATAATCCAACCGCCAAAAAGGATTTGAGCTCACATGTTCTATAAGCTCATAATATATAACCCCTGTGGAATCTTTAATCACGTATAAATAAACGTCTGAAGCGACAAATAAGGTTTGTCTATAATAACCCACTCTATCTCCTCTGCTCAGAGAAAGTGGCCATGTAAAAGTTCTCCTATTACTTACAGTATAAGAAGAGACGTATTCTACAGTATCGGTAAGCGAAGTGGTTTCCACGAAACCTGTTTCGTTTCTATTGGAGGTATGTTGGCTCCAACTAAGCTCACCGTTTAACTTTATCCCAAGATTCGTCTTATTAATGTCTTTAGCTTTGAGACCAAATTTACCTGAAAGTTCAACGCCAACTTTTTGTCCATTGGTTCTTGAGACAGTATTTTCTGAAACTTCGCTTCTTGCTGTTTGGCTGCTTTGCGAAACTGTGTTAAGTATTGAGATTGAGTTAGTCTCTTCTGTGGAGAATTCATACATCATTTCATTAGTCACGCCGAAATGGAACGACTCTTCATAAAACATAGGAGTATTTCGTAATTCGCCTAGATAGATGTAATAGAAATCGTAGCCTCCGTATGAATAGGAATACTTTATTCTATCGTCTCCTTTATACGGACCAATCTCAAATCTGTTTACGGACAAACTAGGCGTCCAGTTAGCGTACAACGTTATATTTTGCGTGATTGGATCGGCAAAGTTGTACCTGTATAATAACCCGGGATCGCTGAACCATCCTAGAAAATCGAAATCCGCTCGGGTAGGAGGATTGGGAACGAGTATCATTTCACCGTTGTTTACCAGCATGGATGGTATAGAACTGCCGCCATTTGATTCAAAGCTTACTGAGTATGTCCCTCCAATCTCTATCGGTGTCCAGTTAGCGTACAACGTAACATTTTGCGTGATTGGAACTGCGAAGTTGTACCTGTACAATAGCCCGGGGTCGCTGTACCAATCCTCCAGGCGATAGCCAACGCGTGTGGGTGGAGGATTGGGAACGAGTATCATTTCGCCATTGTTTACCTGCATTGATGGTACAGAACTGCCGCCATTTGATACAAAACTTACTGAGTATGTCCCTCCAATCTCTATCGGTGTCCAGTTAGCGTACAAAGTTGTATTTTTTATAATTGGAGTTCCAAAATTAAACCTATACAATAGCTCGGGGTCACTGTACCAATCCTCTAGGCGATAGCCAACGCGTGTGGGTGGAGGATTGGGGACGATTATTCTTTCACCACTGTATACCTGTATGGATGGGACAAAACTGCCGCCGTTTGATACAAAACTTACTGAGTATGTCCCTCCAATCTCTATCGGTGTCCACTTAGCGTACAAATTAACATTTTGAGTAACTGGAGTTGCTAAGTCAAACCTATTTGTTAGCTCGGGGTCGCTGTACCAATCCTCTAGGCGATAGCCAACGCGTGTGGGTGGAGGATTGGGAACGATTATTCTTTCACCACTGTATACCTGTATGGATGGGACAAAACTGCCGCCGTTTGTGATAAAGTTTACAGTGTATGTTAACCTAGTTGATGGACTAATGTCGCCTTCTTTACCTCCACCTCCGCAACCACCTGCGGAAAACATAAAAAATATTGCTAATAAGATAAAACCTACCTTCTTCACATTATTATGCATTTTAATATCTCCTTTCATTATCGTACCTACGTGTGGATAGGAGTCTTCTTCATAAACACAAAGTGAGTATTGAGTTTTCTCTTTAACTTCTTCTGCTAATACCATTTTTTAAGCTCCTCTCTTCCTAAAGTGTTTTATTAACATCATAATTGTACATAGTCTAAATACTACAAATCTACAGTGTTTGTGTGACGAAAATATTTTCATAACAAAAACAGCGAAAACATAGCATAAATCTTTAAATTGAAAGAGATTAGCTTAGCTTCATAACCGAAATCTTCAATTTATTAATAACACCATTGTATATTTTCACTTATCACAAAATTAGGATATAATGACTTGATGATTTCACAAATTAATATGATGTTATATTTTGTGATTTTCTGTGATATATTGATTATTAAGTGAAGACATGTAGGAGGAGTAATATAAATGTATAAAAAACTTTTCGGGCAAATCTTGAGCGAAACTTTGAATTTTTACACAATAACAGACACCTCAATTATCGAAAGAATAAACAAAAAAAGTTGCCATATTATCGAATCTTCAACTATCCGTCACTGGAAAATCGGTACAAATTTCCCGCGGTGTAAAAACATGGAACATTTACTTGATGTTATAAAAGATAAAACAATTGAATACTCAAATGATATGCACGATTTTTATAGGCTTCGTATTATGGAAATAGTAAGGAGACATGGATGTTATAGCATTTTTGAAAAATTGAGTTTCAATGATGCCCCAAATTATCCTATTACTGTTCTTAATGTGTGTTACACATTGAGAAAGGAGAAAAGTCCAGACGAAGCAATTCAAAAATCTCAAAGAATAGATGGAAGCGATTATTCAATAAACATCCCGCGTACCGAGGCAGTCGTCTTCGATTTTGATGGAACGTTAACTATTGGTAAAACAGGCCAAACCACATGGGAGTCTCTCTGGACTTCCCTTGGCTACAATGTTCAAGATTGTCAGTATTATCATGCAGAATTTGAGGCTGGTAGAATTAAACACTCAGAGTGGTGCAAAATAACACAGGAAAAATTTATTGATCGTGGATTAAATAAGTCACACTTAGATGCAATTGTGAAAAAGATACAATTAATAAAGGGGGTTCGAGACGTCTTTGAGTATTGCAGAGAGCATAATATTGGCCTCTATATAGTTTCAGGTTCTATTCACTATATCATTCGAGAAGTGTTAGGTAATTTGTGTAGATATGTAATTAATATCAAAGCAAATGAATTTAAATTCAACAATGATAATACTTATACTTTACGCGAGATTATCGGGACTAAATATGACTTTGAAGGTAAGGCTACATTCTTAGAAAAAATAGCAGCCGAGTTAAAAATCCTCCCCAATAGTATTCTATTTGTTGGCAACTCAAGTAACGACAAATATGCACATTTATCTGGTGTTAGAACATTGTGCATTAACCCACTTCGAACTTCTCCCGAAGATAAGGTAGTTTGGAATGGTCGCATTGATACATGTAACGATTTGAACGATATCATTAAGTATATTATTGTCTAGCGAAGAATAAAAGTTCGCATATGTCGGCGCGGCTGCTTTAATTGTTACCTTTTCATTTCTCGATAAAAATTCTCGTGAACACCGAGATATAGCAATATTCTGGTTTGAGGATCGAATTCATAGGATAAAAGCATCAACTGATTGACGCATTGAAATTTGTAGACATAAACTCCGGCTAAGTCTCCTTTTTTGAGTTCTCCGGCTTCCGGGTTTTCAATAATTGTGACAACAGCCTCATTGACCGCTTTTTTCTGGTTTGCGTGCATTTTTTTGTAAGCGCGCTTAAACGTAACCGTAAAATAGATAGACGTCTTTCGAAACGCCCCGCAAGTATGATAGCATCATAGTTGTTACAAAATCATGTAGAGTCTTTTGATAGGAACCTA
>Ga0099364_10000473_pt1 | contig 67778 bp, 65 predicted proteins | sample TergutTh196P3_FD_73070 | JGI IMG/M metagenome (GOLD analysis project Ga0099364, IMG submission 73070) | Microcerotermes parvus P3 segment gut microbial communities from Pointe-Noire, Republic of the Congo - Th196 P3 | ecosystem: Host-associated > Arthropoda: Insects > Digestive system > Gut ... | reverse complement strand
GAGGTTCCTTTGTCGTTACATCGCCAAATTGCCGGCGCAGCATTTCTATCTCTTTCATACGCTCATTATATTGACCGCAGAATATTATGTCAACCAACAGTGGTTACAAAACTAAATCGCCGTGGCAAACGCATGGGGGCGGAGGCATTCTCTTTTATTTTTGCTTACACAAATTGCCTCAAAAATCTTACATCGTTTTCAAAGAGCAAGCGCATGTCGTTGATATTATAGCGCATAAGGGTCAGCCGCTCAACCCCTACGCCAAAGGCAAAGCCTGAATATATTTCGGGGTCAATACCGCAACGGCGTAGCACCTCAGGGTGAACCATTCCCGCCCCGAGCATTTCAATAAAGCCCTCCTGTTTGCACATGGGACAGCCCTTGCCACGGCATGCAAAGCATTCGAGGTCAACCTCTGCCGAAGGTTCGGTGTAAGGAAAATGGTGAGGGCGGAACCTGAGCTTAACCCCTTTGCCGTAAAGTCCTTCCATAAGGGTTTGCAATGTACCCTTCAAATCCGCCATGGTAATGCCCTCGTCTACTGCAAGTCCCTCAACCTGATGAAACATAGGCGAGTGTGTTGCATCGATTTTATCCTTGCGGTATACCCGCCCGGGGGATATAAGCCGTATGGGGGGCTTGCTTTTTTCCATAGCACGGATTTGTACGGAGGAGGTTTGGGTTCGCAAAATAGTTTCAGCATCAAAATAAAAGGTGTCCTGCATATCGCGGGCGGGGTGATCCTGTCCGGTATTCAAGGCATCAAAGCAGTAATAGGTTGTTTCCACCTCTGGTCCTTCGGCAATGGTGAAGCCCATGCCTAGGAAAATATGTTTGACCTGGGAGAGCACAAGGCTCATAGGATGCCTGTGTCCGATAGTTGGCTTAACTCCGGGCAGTGTAATATCCATAGCTTCGGCACATAGCCTTTCAGCAGCTTCCTCGGCTTCTAATTTTTCAGCAGCTTGAGATAGTGCTGATTCAATGGAGCTGCGTATGTCATTGGCTAACGCTCCTACAACCGGTCGCTGTTCTGCCGAAAGGGCTCCCATTTGTCTCATAACGGCAGTTAATTCGCCCTTTTTACCAAAAAAACGTATTCTTACTGCTTCCAACTCAGCCCTATCCAGGGCGGCGGAAATCGCTCCGAGTGCCTGCTCTTGCATTTTGTTGAGTGTATCCTGCATAAAATCATATTCCCCTTCCGGCAAGTATCTTATAGCAGTATATATTATTGTTTGATATTTTTCAAGGGCTTTTCAATTTCAATTCCCAAAAAAGCCAAAGCCAAGACATTAAGACACTAGTAATATCAATTGGAAACGCCCTCTGCTTGAGATATAATGTAGGTGTAAACTCCGCATTGCATCATAAAGAAACAGTGATTTTTCTGCTTGCAGGCATCTTGCAGGCATTTTTATATGGTTTACATAATTGTTCTAACATTAGCTAAATTAGATTGATGCGGGAGAAAAAAAGGGGGGTTGAATAGTTGTCAGTCCTTTAGTACAATTAGTTCAGATATTTTCAGAAAGGCTGGTAGATATGGAAAAGAGAATTTTGAAGGGTTTAGGTGTGGAATCCTCGCGTTTGGGAATGGGCTTAATGCGCCTACCCGAAAAGAATGGGAAAATTGATTATGAAACGGCGGAAAAAATGATAGACCGCCTTATGGAATCCGGCGTAACATACTATGACACAGCATGGTTTTACCATGACCATACAAGCGAGGCGTTTGCCGGGAGGGCACTGATCTCCCGCTATCCGAGAAACAGCTTTACTATTGCAACTAAAATGCCGGTGGGAGATGTTAATGCCCCTGAGGATGCTGACCGGATTTTTGACATCCAACGCTCAAACTTAGGGGTTGAAACGATTGATTTTTACCTTCTGCACGGACTAAACTGGTCAGGATGGGAAAAATGCGCCAATTTCGGTCTGCATGACAAACTCAGAAAATGGAAGAAAGAGGGCAAACTCCGGTTCTTTGGTTTTTCTTTCCACGGGGACCCCGAAGATCTCGGTCGCATTTTAGATGCATATAACCCTGATTTTGTGCAAATACAGCTCAATTATTACGATTGGTTTGTCGGCGACAGCAAAGCTTTGTACCATGCTGCAAACAGCAGAGGGGTAAATCTGATAGTTATGGGGCCAGTGAGAGGAGGTGCCCTGGTGAACCTCAATGAAAAAATAGCGCGTGTTTTTGATTTAGCGGAACCTGGCAGGTCCGCGGCATCCTATGCCTTGCGCTGGTGTGCTTCACTGTCGGGAGTTGACATTATATTGTCAGGGATGACCACGCCGGAACAGGTTGAGGACAATATCAAAACCTTCCAAGGAAACACCAGGCTATCAGACTCCGAAAGGGAGGTTATTGACAGAGCTATGAATGAATACAAAAAACTTCCCATCATTCCCTGCACGCAATGCAAATATTGTAAAAATTGCCACAAAGGAATTGAAATATATAGCCTTTTTGCAGGGTATAATGAAAAAGTGGCCCTTGGGGGTTCTTGGCTTTTGGAAAACTACCTTAAATTAGTGCCTGAAGGCAAAAGGGTAACTGATTGTGAAGAATGTGGGAAATGTGAGAAAGCTTGCCCGCAAAATATTGAGATTGTAAAAGAAATGAAGCGTATCTATGAAGCCTGTATCAGGCAGTGTATGCACGAATCCAAATAAAATACAGCAAATAAAGGGAGGGTTTGACGATATGCAAAAAACTTCAGAACAAATAGACGTTTGCATTATCGGAGCCGGTCCGGCAGGACTAACATCTGCCATCTATGCCCGCCGTGCGGGGTTGAGCGTCACCTTATTTGAAGGTCAGGCTGAAGGCGGGCAGATGACTGCCGCACCGGGTGTTGAAAATTATCCCGGGTTTGAACAGATAGATGGGCTTAGCCTATCGCAGAAGATGTCTGGGCAGGCAAAAGCTCTCGGGACTCAAATTATCCCCGGTCAAATCTGTGTTTTGGATTTAACTCCTGGCAGGCTTGTTGGGCGTACAGATAGCGCGGCATATCCATGCAAAACCTTGATTTTGGCTATGGGTACACGGCGGAAATCGTTGGGTGTGCCCGGTGAAAAAGAATTTTCCGGCAAAGGCGTATCTTTTTGCGCGGTATGTGACGGCAATTTTTTCAAGGGCAAGCCTGTTGCGGTAATCGGCGGAGGCAATTCGGCAGTTGAGGATGCGCTGTATCTCTCCTCTTTGGGATGCGCTGTAACGCTGTTACACCGCAGGGAAGGCTTCAGAGCCTCTAATTACTCGCTTGAAAGGATGAAAGCTGATGAAAAAATTTCTATTGTCACATCAGCTGATGTTCTTGAAATACAAGGTGATAAAACAGTTAAAGCACTTTCTTATAACCGCCATGGAAAAGACAGTCCTGAAACAGTAGGGGTTAACGGAGTTTTCATATGTATAGGCGCGGAGGCAAATACCGAGATGATACAAGGTGTCCTGAAAACAGATAAACAGGGACGTCTTCTTGCCGGGGAAGACACAAAAACCGATATCCCCGGAGTATTCGTTGCCGGGGACATACGGCGCAAGCCCTTATATCAAATCTCAACCGCAACCGCAGACGGCGCGACCGCAGCCGATGCAGCACGTATGTTTATTGAATGCAATTGATTTTTTGTCAGTGATAGTGTCACTGACATCTGTATCGTTCATGCTGCCGCTCATTTCCATGTCCGAACAATTGAGCGGCACAATAGCCAAGTCTTTGCCTTCGCGGATAAATTGTTTGAGCTTCACAAGCATTATTGTGTTCCTCTCTCCATTACATAATCATCCATAAAAAATCCGCCGCCAATGTCTGTTTTGATCGAATCAACCGTTTCAAATCCAATTTTCTCATATGCTGCAATGGCATCTGTGTTTTGCTTATTTACGGTCAAACGGATTTTATTTAGCCCATATGACATTCTGCAAAGAGCGTTTACCTCGTCTAAAAGGCTATGAGCAACCCCTTTTTTGCGAAAATCCTTACTGACATAGAGTTTACTGAGCAACAAATATTCATCTTTGGGGACGATGCAGCAATAGCCGATTAACTCTCCGTTATCTGTATTTTGAGCAATGAGGTAGACATGGCTTTTTTCTGAATATCGGTACAGATTTGCTTGGCAGACTGAAGCTTTGCCAGCATATATTCCACTTGCTCCGAGCCGATAATCGGTGTGTAATGCTCCCGCCAGACTTCCCCGGCCAATACGGAAATCTCAGCGGCTTTTGTCTCTAAGTCTGGTGCGTATCGAATAAGCTTTTGAATACAGAAGGTTTTGGTGGCGTGTTTAGAAAACCGTGTTTGCGTTAAGTCATCCACGATGATGGGTCTCCCTTTGAATTTTATGCCTGTAATTTTCTTCAGCATCATACACCCTCCTGTCTTCCATCCTCTACTATTCCCCGATACCGCTCCATCCTATTATGCCATACAAGCCCTGCCTATACAAAAACTTTGTTGAGAAAGAGGTAAAACCTATGTTTAAAATCATTTCCGCCCACGAAGCGGCGGCCCTCATCCAAGATGGCGACTGTGTTGCCATCAACTCCTTTTTGGCACTGTCCAACCCCGAAGCTCTGCACGATGTGTTGTATGAGCGGTTTACCCAAACCGGCTCGCCTAAAAATCTGCGGCTGTTTTGCGCGGCGGGGTTCGGCGTATGGGACGAGAACCGCTTTGCCGACCGCTATATAAAGGCGGGCGCAGTGAGCGAAATCATCGCGGGACATTTTAACAGTATGCCCGCCGCCGTTAAAATGGCATTGGTGGGGGAAATCGCGGCATACTGTCTCCCGCTGGGCGTGCTGTCTCATACTATTCGCGCCTCGGCGGCAGGCAGGGACTGGATTTTGAGTGAGGTCGGCCTCGGCATATACTGCGATCCGCGCGTGGATACCTGCGCGTTGAATGTGGCCTCCAAGCGGGAGCTTGTCTCTGTGTATGAAGTTGAAGGCAAGGAGCTTCTCCTGTATAAAACGCCAAGAATTGACGTTGCGTTTATCAAAGGCACCACCGTTGATCCTAACGGCAACATATCCTTTGAAAAGGAATACCTGACCGTGGACGCCCTCGCCATGGCACAGGCAACCAAGCGCAACGGCGGCAAGGTGATCGTACAGGTCGAGCGGGTGAGCCATGAGTTTTCCCGCCCGCGCAATGTAATTGTTCCGGGGATGCTGGTGGACGCTGTGGTCGTATGTGAGGCTCAAACTAAGGGGGAATACAACCCGGCTTTGTCAGGGGATGTACACGTTCCCGCGACCCAGATGGATTACTATGTCAACCGGCTGTCCACCACCAAAAACAAGAAAGCTGGAGACCAAACCGCCGATATCATCGGCGAACGTGCCGCCCGGGAACTGCACCGGGGTCATATCGTCAACATCGGCATAGGCATTCCCGAAACGGTGGGTAAATACGCTTCCCGGCAGGACGTTCTAAAAGGCATAACCACAACGGTGGAAGCTGGCGGCGTGGGCGGGCTTCCGGCACCCGGCGTAGCGTTCGGGGCAACCATCGGGGCAGATATGATTTGTGATATGGCGACCCAGTTCGATTTTTATGACGGAGGAGGCCTTGATATATGCTTCTTAGGTGGTTTGGAGGCTGATTTCCAAGGCAACGTGAATGTACATAAAATCGAGGGAGGTTATCCGGGAATCGGCGGTTTCGCCAACATAACCCACGCGACCAAAACCATCGTTTTCTGCATGAGCTTCAACACAAAAGGGCTTATTGCGGCGAAAGAAAACGGTGGTATCCAGATAAAGCAGGAAGGGACGATCCCGAAATTTAAGAAAGAAATCTCGGCGGTCAGCTTCTCGGGCAAAAACGCGCTGAAACGCGGTCAGCGGGTGTTATATGTGACTGAAAGATGTGTTTTTGAGTTGACCGAAAAAGGGCTGACGCTGAAAGAGGTCTATCCCGGGGTTGACGAGGTGCGGCAAATTCGCGGGTTGCTGGATTTTGAGTGCTAGGGCAGTCCCAAGGCAACGCGGCTTTTGATCTCATCATCGGGAAAAATAACAGGCAGAAATTACACGTATTCCACCCCATTTGTGAAATACAAAATCAAAACTCCCGCTTTTTATAGAACGCAAGCGACAAGCTGTGCGAGATGTAAACCAAAACGAAGAGTCCTAAAACGGCACAAGCGGCAAGTAAGCCGTTGTTCATTTCGCTGATAGTTTTGAGAATATTACTCACTGCATCGCTGTCTTTTGCGAAAGCTGAAACTGCGACATATCCCGTTGTCAGCGCAATGAATGTGACTATCGTAAATATTTTAGCCCTCGTATAACCAAGCTTGAAATACGCCGGGAACATCAGCGACTGCATGACGAAAAAAGCAGCGGCAACAGCGCCGAGTACCCATAACGCTTCGATAGTGATTTCCCCATATACGGGGGAATCCGATATGAGTACCCCTATCGTTACACCGATTGCCGAAATCGCAAAAGCTGCTATAATGGTGCACAGATTTAATGTAAGCGTAAACAGGTATCTCCCGGTTACTACTGTCTTTTTGTCGAGAGAGATTGTTGTGTAGAGTGCATCTAAATTGCCCTTTTCCCCGAGCGCAAAAGGATAACCCATAAATATCGTCCCGAACATTGTCCCAATCATTGCGCCGGACGCAATGCTGCCGGACATGATTGACATAAATACCACGACTGCCGCGAATAAAAACAGATTCCTTTTTTTGAAATACGGCTTTACGGTTATGAAGTCCAACCCGACAAATGCTTTGAGCTTATTCATTGATTTTTGCCCCCTTGTTCATAAAAATAATGATTTCATCAAGACTGATTCCCTCAGTCAGAACCGTCTGCGGCAGCTTGCTCAGATTAGCTGTTTCGACCATGCCCTCAAAACCCATGCGGTGTTCTCTGATTCCTATGATGTACTTTTTCTGCTGAGTGCTTATCTCCGATAATCCGCCTGTTACACGAGCGTATTTTTCGAGCAAATCGTCTTTCGCACCGGTGAAAACAATCCTGCCGTTCAAAATAAACGTGATATAGTCGGCAGTCTTTTCGAGGTCTGATGTGATATGCGTTGAAAAAAGAACGCTCTTGTTTTCGTCGGACACAAACTCACGGAGCAAATCGCAGATTTCATCACGTGCCACAGGGTCAAGCCCGCTTGTAGGTTCATCAAGGATTAGCAGCCTTGCGTTGTGAGAAAGTGCGGCGGCGATTTGCAATTTGACTTTCATGCCGCGCGAAAGTTCTTTGACTTTCTTTTTCGGGTCAAGTCCGAACTGCTTCAAATAATTTGCGAACAGCCGCTTATCCCACTTGGTATAGAACGGCGATACGGCACTTTCAACATCCATAGCCGTCCAATCTTCAACGAACATCGGGGTATCCATAACAACCCCAATGTCCTCATTTTGAACCGGACTGCCCTCACGCCCGAAGATTTTTATGCTGCCGGCATCTGCGCGGATTATATTCAAAATCAGCTTAATGGCAGTCGTTTTTCCCGCGCCGTTTGGCCCGATGAAGCCCATGATATACCCTTTCGGCACATCAAAGGTTACATCGTTTAGCGTAAATGCGCCATAACTTTTGCGAAGTGAACGCACTTCTAAAATGTTGCTCATAATTTTATTCATCCTCCCATAATAAATTGAATCGTTCGATGATTTCCTCTTTGGCGATATTCTCGGCTTTCGCAGCGGCAATGGCGGTACTAAGACCGTCCTCCATTTTGTGCAGGGCATTTTCCCTTGCAAGCTCGGTGTTGCGGGGCAAAACGAAACAGCCTTTACCCTGTACGGTTGCTATAAAACCCTCTTGCTCCAAGTCACTGTATGCGCGGGTCGTTGTAATCACGCTGATTTTCAAATCCCGCGCAAGCTGCCGAATTGACGGAAGCAAGTCGTCCTCTTTTAGTTCGCCGGAGAATATCGCCGTCTTGACCTGCTCCTTAATCTGTTCGTAAATAGGAACGCCGGAGCGGTTAGACACAATGATTTTCAATATTCCACCTCCCGAAACATTTACACTATATACAGTATATACTATAAGGGCGTCATTGTCAATAGGGTTTGGAAAAATATTTTCGGGTACAAAAAATCCCCGCCACAAACGGAATAAACCGTTCACGGCGGGGAACAGACCTCCACCCCTCACCCGCTTTTTGCCGCTGTGATACGACGCACCACCGGGAAAGCGGCAGTCATAACCAACACGGCAAAACAGACCTGCTTTAGTGCGATCCACAATCCGTTCGAGCCGTCACTGAACATAAACCGAAAAGGCTTAACAACCCAATTCATCGCAAAATCCGGCAGCATCAGGCAGGCTATGAACACCATAAAACCAATCGCCAAAATGCCAATAGTCTGGATTTTCCACTTGGCAAAAAATGTGCCGAATAGATAACCGACCGCCCCTACTGCGATCATAATAGAGAACGAAACGGTGAAAAACACAATCGGATTTGTCATATTCGCCGCCATAAAATGCTGTATGTCCAACTCCAAGCCACGGAAAGATTCGCCCATAAGCATCCTCACAAGTGCGTCAATGTGAATCACAGCGATTTGAAGCAGACTCATAAACCCCGCCAGTCCGCCCATAAATAATGCGTTTACGGTAAAAATTTCCTTGCGGGACACCGAACGGGTGATTAAAAACCGTGTGTCATTTTGTGAACCAATCAGCGAACTAATCAGCATAAATATGGAAAACGCAAAAATGCTTACCGTCCAGCTTTGGGTAACGCCGTCTCTTGTTTCAACCACGCCCATGCCGGCTCCCGTTACCGTTGCCGAAACAACTGCGCCGAAAACCGCTCCGACCAAATAAATGCAGGTGAAGATGATAACCGGGCTTTTCACAGTCGAGATAAAGTATCTCATCAGTGCTTTAATCCTCATTATATAACACCGCCCTTTCTCAAATTCTCATGGATTTCCGGGTTAATCAACAGAACAAACAGCTTTTGCAGCGGAATGGACTGTATTTCCGTATCGTTGTTCTTTTGCAAACCATTCTTGGCGAAAACGGTTAAAATCAATGTGTCGCCAAAATTTTCTTCGCTCATAATAACCGCTCCTGCAGCGGCGGCACGGACGGCTTGCTCTTTGCCGCTGATGTAGTAGGCTCTTTCCTTGAGTTCGACTCCGTCTGCCTGCAGAAGTAACCGCCCGCCGTCAATGATAATCACGTCCTCGAACAAGCAGCTGACCTCGTCAATCAGGTGGGTGGAAATGATAATGGTGCGAGGATGCTCTGCAAAATCGTCGATGACCGCATCATAGAAACGCTCACGGATTACCGCATCCAACCCTAGCGATGGCTCGTCAAATATGGTGAGTTCGGCACGGGAGGCAAGTCCGACAATCAGCCCCAAAGACGATTCCATCCCTCGTGAGAGCTGTTTGTATTTCTTGCGTTTGTCGAGTTCAAACAGGCCTAGCAAGCGTTCTGCGTATTCCGCATCCCAATTCGGGTAAAGTCCGCTTGCGAGCTGCAGCACCTGCGAAATCCGAACAGAGGAGGCATAAAAACCTTTCTCCTCAATGTAGCAGATTTGTTTGAGGATGTCTATGTTCTCATAGGCGCATTTGCCGAAAACATCAGCTTTGCCGGAGGATTGAAAGATCCTGCCTGTGAGAATGTTCAAGAGCGTAGTCTTGCCTGCACCATTTCGCCCGAGTAAACCGTAAATTTTATTCGGGTCTAATTGTAAGTCAAAAGAATTCAGTGCCTTGCAGGATCTGTAATTCATGGAAAGCCTCTGCGTCTTTACAGCGTAATTATTCATCTGTTTCCCCGCTTTCTATCATTTTAATTAGTTCAGATCTTGAAACGCCCAGCTTTTCCGCCTCCCGAATCAGCGCCCGGACATAGGTTTGATACAAACCCTTACGCCGCTTTTGCAGAATAATCTCCTGCGCGCCCGATGCAACGCACATTCCGATCCCGCGCCTGGGGTAGACTATTCCCTCGTCTGCTAATAAATTAACCCCTTTGAGTGCAGTCACCGGGTTGATTTGAAAATGCCTGGCGATTTGGTTTTTAGACGGAATCAATTCTTCTTCCTTAATCATCCCTGCGAGAATATCGTCCTCAATCGCTTCTGATATTTGGAGATAGATGTTTTTTCCGTCTTCTAAAACAGCTTTCAAGCCAGCACCTCCCTTTCTGTCCACATCGGCTTATGGTATACTGGCATATACCAGTATACCACCTCGATAACAGGATGTCAATAGGGTTTGGAAAAATATTTTCGGGTACAAAAAATCCCCGCCACAAATCGGATTGAGCGATAGCGTCGAGGATTGGGTATTCGCACATTTTATAGTCGTTTCACCACGGGACACCGTATCACTGTTTTCAACTTCTCCTGTGCAGTCTTGCGAGGGTCGTTCAGGTAGATTTCATGGTGACGGCGGCTTTCGCTTATATCTCTGACATGATGAACACCATCTCCGGCACGTCAATTACAACCGGAGTGGTGTTGGGTTGGTAGAGGTCTTTGTGTTCTTTCTTGAAATCAATCGGCATTTCTATTACACCCCTGTCCGCAGTTTTTTCCACTTGCGGATTTTGCTTCGGAACGACTTGAACGGCGCAACGGTGTTGATGTGTACCCATTTCCATATCGGCCAATTTGACGGTGTTGATGCCGCCCATTTCCTGCTGCCGGGTTTGAACAATTCATTATCGGAGAACGCACTAAGCCAATCAATAAAGGAATCAAGGTCGGTAACAAATAATTCTTTTAATCGGGATAACGGCTCGTCCTTATATTTGTCATAAAACTCCTGATACAATTCGCCCATTTGATTCCATTTGTACCCTGGCGCGGGCGTGACGACTTCTTTCCCTAAAAGTTCGTCTTTATCCCAACTGCGAATCAGCCCCATCCATCCAAGTTGATATGGGATAATTTCCCCCGGTGTTCGGTCAACTCCGTCAAATCGGAGGTCTTTGTCGGCATCCGCTACATCGTCAAACTCTTTTATGAATAGCCCTGCCGTCTTTCTGATCTCATCAATTAAGGCAGCTTTGCTTGTGTATTCTTGCATGACTTTATTCTCCTATCATTTCGCTTCTTCGCGCTTACTATCCGAATATGTAAATCCGGCTTTTCTGCGTTCGTCTTGCATTTTCCCCCATGCTTCCACGCCTTGCTCCCGAAACAGATCGTTATCTTGTTTGAGTGTCGGATACCCTACGCTTTTCTCGAAAAACGCATCGAATTTCTCGCAAGGGTATTCCCCGCACAGCACACATACATCGATACCTTTTTCTTTCGCGCAGATTCTGACGGCGCAGCCCGGATTTCCGCCGCCGTCCTTGCAAGAAACACATAGACCGTCCTCCGCCATACTTTTTAAGAATGGCCAAAAGCCGTCGCCGCCGGGAATGTAGCTGATTACATTCTCGAACCCTGCGCCGCACATTTCGTCATACAGCACCTTTGCCGCCGGAGCGACCTTTGCCATGACTGCGCAGTTTTCACAATACAGTCCGCAATAGCAAATATACTTTTTATCCATCTTGCGTTACCCCCTTTTGTTTTATCATACCACACCAAAGACGACAACAGTATGTCTTGTTCATTTGTAATTTTCTAAAATATTTTCAGCGGCGGTTTTTAAGTCCGACACGATATAATCCGGTTCTAACACCTTCACCTTACCGCCGAAGCCAAGCAGCCAACTCACAAGAAAATCACGGTTGGTAAACCCAAACTCGAACAGCAAGCCCTCATCCGTTTCGGTAAAGCAGTCAAGGCCGTAAATCTCGATTAGCTGATACTTCACGGACGAGTCGAACAGGGCAGCAACCATCATTGACAATTGTCCAATGATGGAGACTTAGGGGCCGTCTATTATCGTATCGGCTTTATATTCTCGTGCGTAGGCTTTTATATTCTCAGGCGTTTGCCCGCACAGTGCTAAATCTACACATTCCAGGGCCTCAAAGATCTGCCTTTGGGCCTCAAACGATTTCTCCGGCAGGCATACTATCAGGGATTTCCCTTGTGATTTTGCGTTTTTAAGCCAAAGTATATTGTCATAGTCTAGTGTACTAAAGGTTATATTTGCTAAAATTATTCCCGTACGTCCTGGTTCCTTCTGCTCATACTGCTTTCCGGTAAATTTTTCGATAACACGCCCAGCTGCCCTGCCATCATCAAGAGAATTGAATATGGTGCGAAACTCTTGATAATGCACGGAGTAGCTGTTGATTACGGATTCTATGTCTTTTACGCTCTTCACCAAAGCTTTTACATTTTCTATACATGGACCGGGAAGCCTATCAAGGGGCATGGTGAACCCATGAAGGTTTTCCGAGTAATTTTTTTTGTCGTACATATAAAAAAGAATAGGCTTGCCGAGATTTGAATAATCAAAAAACACACTCGAATAATCTGTTATCAGCATATCGCTTGCTATGTACAATTCGTTTATTTCATCATAATTAGACACATTGTATACAAAATCGCCATACTTATTGAAGTCAAATACATTTGCCACTAAATAATGAGCCCGGAAAAGAATAATCCATTCTTCAGAGAGATGCTTGCGAAGATATTCAAAATCCTCGCCGATTTCATAGGTATAACCTACCCCGACCTTATGCTGGTCATCCCGCCAGGTGGGGGCGTAGAGAATTACCTTTTTACCCTTAGGTATCCTTATCCTTGCCTTGGCCTGCTCCACATCCCATATAGTGTGATTAATCAGAAAATCATTTCTAGGGTATCCTGTTTCTAAAATGGCATTTGATTTGCCGATCCCAGGCAAATCAAATCCTGCTAAAAGTCTCTGGGAGCAAAATGGGGATTGTGACACCAAATAATCAAACAACCTCGCCTCCCCGGTAAAGGTTTCCTTTAGCTCCCTGTTAGAGCTCATTGCCCTCTTGCTCTTAATCTGAATATCATGTGCCAGTTCCTTAAAGGGTGTGCCGTGCCATGTCTGAAGATAAATCTGCCCCGTTTTTTTGACAAGCTCCGGAGGGAGCCTTGAATTTGAGACCCAGTATTTCGCCTCGGCAAAATACCGCAAATGCTCCCAGCTTGCATAGCGGATAAGAATAGCCCGGCTCAAAGCGGGGAAATCTATCAGCAACTTATGATGGGGACGCTTGAACGCCCATACGAAAGTATAGTCGTCATATTTGGAGTCCTCCAGCATTGCCTCATAAATTGCACGAGGGCTACACGAATAGCTCCTTCCGGAATATGATTGGAAAAGAATTGTTTTGTCATTGACATTGTATGGCTTGGAATGTTTTTTATACCGCCTTGTCTTGTATCTGATAAGGAAAAAAGTGCAAAAACGTCTAAACAGTGCGTTTCTTTTAGATATTTTTTTAATAAGCCGTTTTATCGACTTCTTCATTTTTCTCAAGCCTCCTTAATAAAGGTATTCACAATTGAATATTGGTACGATTATAGCACGAACACCAAAGCAAATCAAGCCGGGCATCATGCCCTGGCCGGGAGCATTGGGGGGTAATAGGTTTGCAAAATTACTGACCTATTAAGAACTCAACAAACAGTTATCCACATTATCCACAGACTTATGCACACTCCAAATTATCAGCCAAGAACAAAGGTTTCTGGATTATCACACAGATTTTCCAAAGTCGGAAAATGAACCTCAGGTGTACTGTGGGCATGTTTCACTGTTGACATAACCCATTCAGATCGCCATCCGCCGGAATAGATGCATATGCATTCAAAGCCGTGTTTCCCTTCACCCCATCTTGGTATTCATAGAATGCCTGGGCAGCAATCATGGCGGCATTGTCCCCGCAGAGGTATACAGATGGTATATGGGCATGCTCCCCAAAGGCTTGGACAAGCTCTCTACGCAACCTGGCATTGGCGGCGACCCCTCCCGCCATCACAATTTTTTTTATGCCGAGTGCTTTGGATGCCGCCGTTGTGCGGCTCACAATGCTTTGGCATATTGCCTTCTCAAAGCAAGCCGCCGCCGAAGGAGCATCCAGCTCTTGCCCCTTTTGCCTGGTGTTGTGGCACAAATTTAAAAGGGCTGTTTTCAGCCCGGAAAAGCTCATATCATATTCACAGGTTTTTGTTTGACAAAATGGCATTGCGTATTTGCTGTCGTCCCCGCTCTCTGCCAAGGCTGAAATTGCCGGCCCCCCGGGATAGCCTAACCCTAGCACACGTGCCGCTTTATCAAAAGCTTCTCCGGCAGCATCGTCCCGGGTGGTGCCTATGACGGTCATTACCGTATAATCCTTTACATGAATCAGCTGAGTATGTCCCCCCGAGGCTACTGCCGCTAAAAACGGCGGCGACAGATCAGGCTCAGAGAGATAAGCCGAGGCGATATGTCCCCTTATGTGATGCACCGGAATGAGCGGAAGATTTTTGGCAAAAGCATAGCTCTTGGCAAAGTTAACGCCAACCAACAATGCACCGATCAGACCAGGTGCGACAGTAACCGCAACTGCATCAATCTGCAGATCGGGCGGCAGATTTTCCAGTGCTTTATCACACAGCGGCCCTATTGACAGCATATGCTGCCGTGAAGCAATCTCGGGGACAATTCCTCCGTACAAGGCATGAATATCACTTTGGCTAAACAACTCATTTGAGATAATTTCCCTGCCGTTGCGGACAACGGCAACTGCGGTTTCATCACATGAGGTTTCAAAGGCTAAAATATTCAATCTCCGCACCTTCCTTCGCTGCCGTTTTGGCCTTCCTGCCATACTCTAAGCCCACAAATCCCCATTCCCCCGCCGGAAGCGGGGAAATGGGGGATGGGCTTAGAAGGGGATAGTTTCCAATTAACGCTTTTCTTCGATATACTTGGCTACATCGCCGATAGTTTTGAAGGTTTTGGCGGCACCCTCGTCAATGGACAAACTAAATTCTTCCTCAACGGCCATCATAAGCTCGACCACATCCAGCGAATCTGCCCCAAGTTCTTCGGCAATATCTGTTGTTTCTTTGATTCGCTCCTCGTCAACGTCCAACTGCTGGGCAAGGATTGCGCGAATCTTTTCCGCTATAGAACTCATTGTATCCCTCCTTTTCATTGTTGATGCTGACTACTGATTAAGAGTATACTATTTCCTAATTAAGCTTGCAAGAGTTTTTTTGAAAAAATTTTAAAATTAAATTTTTAAAATCTCCGGGAATTAAATCGTAGCGGCGCAAGCAGTAAAAACCCTAAATTATTTGCTCGCATCTTAGAATCCGTCCCTCTAAGCTGAACAGATTCTAAATTTCATAAGAAACGCCGAATATCCCAGCTTATAAGAAAATTGACAAAATGGGTGTTTTAATATAGAATGGCGATTAAAGCAATGTTGGTTTTTGGGGGGCTAAACGTGGAAATACTACTTTTGAAAATGGGTGAGATTGTACTCAAAGGGCTTAACAGGCGTGCCTTTGAAAATAAATTGCTGTCCTCTGTGGCTTCCTGCGTTGCTAGATATGGCGAGTTCTCGGTTGAAAGCCGGCAGTCTACGATTTATGTCCGTGCTAAAGACCACAGCTGTGATATGACAGGGGCATTTGAGGAGGCAGGGAAGGTATTTGGCATTGCCGCTCTGTCAATAGCGATTCAATGCGAGCAGAGCCTTGATGCCCTGCGCCGGGAAATACCCCGGCTAACGAGACTCAACAGGGTAAAAACCTTTAAAGCGGAGGCCCGGCGCGCCAACAAAAGCTTTCCGCTTACATCGCCGCAAATATGCGCCGAATTAGGGCAGGCAATTCTTGAAGAGTTTCCGCACCTGAAGGTAGATGTTAAAACGCCCGAGGAGATAGTTTGGGCAGAAATCAGGGAAAATCATGCCTATCTGCACTTGAAAGCCTCTCCTGGGGCAGGCGGGCTTCCGGCGGGAACAGCCGGAAGGGCGGTATTGCTCCTCTCCGGAGGTATAGACAGCCCGGTTGCCGGCTGGCGGATGGCGCGGCGGGGCATAGAACTGATGCCTGTGCATTTTTACAGCTACCCATACACCTCACCAGAGGCAAAGGACAAGGTGATTAAGCTTGCGGAGCTGCTTTCGGTTTGGACAGGTCAATTGACCCTCAGGGTAGTCTCGTTTACCGCAATACAGGAGCAAATCCGAAAAAAAGCCCCGGAGGATGTTTTTACCCTATTAATGCGCCGGAGCATGATGAGGATAAGCGCGAAAATCGCAGAAAACACCCAATCCGGTGCGCTAATTACAGGAGACAGCTTGGGTCAGGTTGCAAGCCAGACATTAGAGGCAATCTCGGTTGCGGATGCAGCCTCGCCCATTCCGGTTTTCCGTCCTCTTATCGGTGAGGATAAAGAGGAAACCGTAACAACATCACGTAAAATCGGAACATATGAAACCTCAATTCTTCCTCACGAAGACTGTTGCAGCGTTTTTACCCCAAGGCACCCCAAAACAAAGCCCCGCCTTGAAAAAATCGAGCATTTTGAGTCTAACTGTGAACTGGAGGGGTTGGAAAAAACGGCGGTTTATGATGTAGAGTGTGTTAAAATCCCGAAGCAGGACTAGAGGAAGCGAACCGGGCATTTTATACACCTGCTAAACCAGCTTCATTACAGCCAGCCCGATCAGAACCGCGCCTGCTATCCAGGAAATGTTGAAGGGCAGCTTATCTGCTGCCTTGTTGCCTGTCCATATGCCGAGCAAGAGTGCGATAAATCCCATTGCCAGAGAAAAAATAATAACAGCCAATGGGCTAATGCCAATGAGTGCCGCGCTGAAACCCACCGCTAAGCCGTCTAACGAGAGGGAAAAAGCCAATGCCGCCGCTTCCTTGGGGGAAATGCTTTCCGAAACATCCACATCGGCGGCCTCCGGGTCGGCATACAGGCGCATGATAAACTTGAAATTGAACAGCGACAGCTCAAATTCTTTGTCAAATTGGGCGTGTTTCCGGATAATAGCCTTTGTCATGCTGTCAAACAGCTTTGCCATCCCTATAAGAAGCAGCACGGCAAACGAAATGCCTGTTGCAAACCAACCGGGAATGTATTGTGCGAGCAACGAGCCAAACAGGAGCGAGACTCCTGCTACACAGGTGCATATTAGGTTGATTACGCAAACCGATGGCAGTGGGATTTTTATTTTTTTACAGCCGTAGGCGAATGCCGCCGCAAATGTATCAATAGACAGCGATGCCGCAATCACGGCGGCCTCCAGTGCAAGGATCAGCCAAACCATCCTAACCACTCCCATTTATTAATGCTACCTTGCATTATATGAGCAATCGGAAGTGATAGTGCTAATCAAACCGTTTTGGAGGATGCCGGAAACGTGCTATCAGGCGCCAAAAGCTGCATTTTAATAAATTTATTCCAGCTCCGTATTCGTGCAAAGCTCCCGGATTTTATTCTCAATTGAACGCAAATCCTCATACGTCTCGGGTTTTTTACGCCCATCACGCAGTAAATACGCCGGATGATATATGGCTGTCATCCAACAGGCCTTTTTCTGAACCCATCTGCCGTGCTCGGCGGTTATTTTGAGGTCTGGCCTGATAAGCCGTGCCGCAGCCACACGCCCGAGGGCAACAATAATTTTCGGATTCAAAAGGGCGGTTTGGCTGCGCAGCCAGCCGATGCATTCATCCTGCTCTATGTTAAGCGGGTCACGGTTATCCGGAGGACGGCATTTAACCATGTTTGCAATGTAGATTTTTGTACGGTCAAGTCCGATGACAGCAAGCATTTCATCCAAAAGCTTTCCTGCCCGCCCGACAAACGGCTCACCCTTCAAATCCTCATCCCTGCCGGGACCTTCGCCAACAAAAAGAACCTCAGCATTGCGGCTTCCGGTGCCGAAAACTACATTTGTGCGGGTTTCCGCCAAGGCACAGCGGCGGCAGCTTTTGCAGTCATATTCGAGCTGTTCCCATGTTATCATAACAATCCTCCCCTGTTGCTTCAAAATAAAATTTTATGATTTGTGTTGAAATGCCTGTCCTGAGGATGTATAATACACTGAAGAGGACAGAAACTCAAGAGTGAATGTGAGAGGTGTTTATTATGTCGTTTATTTCGCGGGATATTGGACTGGATTTAGGTACTGCCAGCATATTGGTGTACGTTAAAGGGAAGGGGATAGTGCTAAGGGAGCCTTCTGTTGTTGCTATTGACAAAAATAACGGCAAGCTCCTTAAGGTGGGCACTGATGCCCAAAAAATGTTAGGGCGTACCCCAGGAAATATTGTTGCCATGCGCCCGCTGTCGGAGGGTGTTATTTCGGACTTTGAAATGACAGAGCGTATGATTAAGGAGTTTTTGAATAAAGTAACAGGTTTTAGGCTTGTCAGGCCACGCCTGGTAATATGTGTGCCATCAGGCATTACCGAGGTCGAGGAGCGTGCCGTAATTGATGCCGGGATGAACGCCGGTGCCAGAAAGGTCTATTTAATAGAGGAGCCTATTGCGGCGGCGATTGGTGCGGGTGTGGATATAACAAAGCCTAACGGCCACATGGTGGTGGATATAGGCGGGGGTACGACTGATGTGGCGGTTATTTCACTGTCGGGCATTGTTGAGAGCAACTCAATAAAAATTGCCGGGGACCAGTTTGACGAGGCCATTATCAAATATATCCGCCGCAAGCATAATGTTCTTATAGGCGAGAGAACAGCCGAGGAGCTTAAAATCAATATCGGCTGTGTCTTCCCCAGACCGGAGACCAAGGAAATTGAGGCCAAGGGTCGCTGTCTGCTCACAGGACTTCCCAGAATATTTACCGTTACCTCCAATGAGATGATGGAGGCTTTTGAGGAGGTATCGTCTCGTATTGTCGAAACGATACACAGCGTTTTAGAATCTACCCCGCCGGAGCTGGTTGTGGATCTTGCGACCAATGGCATTATTATGACGGGCGGCGGCAGCCTTGTATGGGGGTTGGATAAATTAGTTGAAAGCAAGACCGGCATTTCTACTAATGTGGTGGATGAGGCAGTTTCCTGCGTTGCATACGGCACCGGCAAATCATTAGATATGCTGGATGATATGCAGGATGGGACGATCAATCTCTCCAGAAAGAGACAGATGAGAATCTGATTGCAGCTTAATCCTATATAGCATCATCCAAAGGTCCCATTTCACCGTTTATCGTGAGATGGGGCTTTTTTAATCTACAGATATATCTTACGCGCTTATGGTAGGCTTATATCTGAATCTAACTCTCTGGCGGCTAGTGAAGTTGCACAACTATGTTATGTACATGTTGTTGGATATCAACAAACTTACGCACGAAACTAAAAAATTATTGACATAAGAGACAGTACATAGCATAATGGTAGGCAGGGAAGTTGTGTGAAGTATACAATGAAATCTCCAAACTTTCGATTTTATTTTTTTGCTGTATTTATTTGGACTTTGGCATAAAAGGCATCCTGGTGGCACGAAATGCAGTGCAACATGAAAAACTATGTCATTCGTGCCGTCAGAACGCTTTTTGTGCCAAAATCAACACAAACGATTCTAGGTGTGCTATGCTGTAGTCAGCTGAAAAGCAAAAAAATTTTAGGAGGTCTTTCCCATGAAATCTACGTTTAAAACCACACGCTGATGTGACCGTTTCTGCCGTTTGAGCTACCACTTTTGCAAAAGCTATTGACTTTTTTTATTGAGTGCTGCAATGTTGCAGAGGAAGAGCTGTTCCGGGGTCTAAAAAAATTTTCTAAAAACGCTAAAGTATTCTTAAATCATTTTCGATATATGTAGTAAGGCGTAAAAAGTGCCTGATATAGAAAAGGGGTTGTTTTCAATGATGAAAAAGAAACGTACAAAGAGTCTGGCCGCGCTGGTGCTGATTGTAGCAATGCTGACTGCCTTGTTGCCGGGAGGGGTGTTGCCTCTCTCCCTGGCGAGTGATTTTGAACCGCCGGCCGGCAGCATTATACAGGATCCTAGTTTTTACGCGCATGTACTGGGGCGTATAGGGCAGGATGCGGGCTATGTGATTGCCTCCGATGATGTCAAGGACATAACATTCCTGAATATGCCAAACTTGGAGATTTACAGTCTCGAGGGGATAGAGCATTTCACCTCCCTTGTGTCCCTTACCTGTCCTGGAAATAACCTCACTGAGCTTGATTTAAGCGCGCTCTCCGAATTGACGTATCTATACTGCCAAAACAACAAGCTGTCAGCCCTGGACATAGGCTCTAACGCCAAGCTGTCGTACCTCGACTGTTCCGGCAATCTGCTGGACTCTTTGGATGTGAGCGGCAATCCTGCCCTGCGGTTCATTCTGTGTCAGGCCAACAGGCTGAGGTGTCTGGATATAAGCTCCAATGCATCATTGGTAGGGATTGCCTGCTACTACAACAGAATGGGCTGGGATCCTGATGCAAGTATCCCGGGGTGGCAGGATTATTTTTCATCCTTCTCTTCCATGACCGACCCTGACTCTCTTTTTCAATACCTGCCCCAGACAGGCGGCGGGTCTGAAGAGTTCATAGCCCCCATAGTGCCAATTGAGAATTTAGTAAATTTTGGCGATTACATAGAAATAAGCAATGAGGAGCAGCTTAGTGACATAAGGCATAATCCGGGTGGCAAGTATTATCTCTCCAGTGACATTGTTCTAGGAAATGACTGGATACCTATTGATGTGTTCACCGGTATTCTTGACGGCCAGGGCTATTCGGTTTTCGATATGACTATCAGAGATTTCCCTGCACGTGACGCAATAGCAGGTCTGTTTGGGACAGTCCGTAGGGCTGAGATCAGGAATCTCGCTTTGGAGGATATTCTCATTACTGCAACATCTGAAACAAGAGATGCAAGAGTAGGCGGAATCGCCGGAGTAAATACCGGGAGCATAATAAACAATTGCTACAGCACAGGATTTATCCACATTAATACGCGCAGGGGTATTGAGGTCGGGGGAATCAGCGGAAGGAACATTAATGGTGCCACTATTATCAGCTGCTGGAATGCCGCTGATATTGATCTGGACCACCTTTCCCGCACATTCGCGAATAACTATGTTGGCGGGATCAGCGGTGCGAATAGAGAAGGGTCAATAATTCGCAGCTTCAATAAAGGAGACGTCAGAGTTAATGATGGAAGACTGGGCGGCATTGCGGGGTACAATCATAACGGTGTGGTGAAGCATTGCTACAATGCCGGCTCTCTTGCCGTTTCGTGGAGTGGGTTTATCGGCGGTATTTGCGGGGATGTCAGAGACAAAGCCTTCATCAGCTTCTGCTACAGCTCAGGGACGGTTGATATTTACTCCGGCTCCAGCGGCGGCATCAGCGGAGACCGCAACATCAAAACAAGAATGATTGCCACTTCATATTATTCGTCAGCCGGCGTAACCACAGACAATAGCTCTGCAATACCCCTGACTCCCGCTGAAATGAAAGACAAGGCTAACTTTCCGGCCTTTAATTTCAGCACTGTTTGGGATATAGACCCAGCGGTCAACGATGGCTATCCTTTTTTCCGCAAGGACAGCCCGGCTGGCTGCATAGACGGCAGCTGCTGCATAGCCTACGGCGGGATTGACATAATTATACCCGGGTCTATAGGCGGAACGGCTGATGCAAGATTCGCGGTTAATCTTACGCAGGAACGCGTTCAGCTCCCTGCTGGGTATGCTGTCACCGCTTACAGCGTCAATGGCGGGGGGACATGGAAGTCTATCGCAAGAAGATCCATCCCTATGGAGAGTGATTCAAATCCCTTCAACAGCAGTACGTCCACAGGAAAGAACAACTTTTCCAAGCTGTTGAATAAGCCCCTGGAATTGCAGATTGCCGTAACTGATAATAGAGGAAGCTCCATTGGTACAGTCACATTTCCCCGGATCAATGGGAGGGACAGCTCAAAATTGAAGATGACTGTCAACTACAAGGCAGGCGAGGATAAAACCGCCAGCACCCCCGGTCAATGGCTGCCGGGCAAGGAGAGAAATGCTGCTGAGCTTGCGTATAAGCAGCAATTTCAGGTCGGCGCGGCGGAAATCGTAAACAGAGAAAAAAACAGGGCGGGCAAAACGGTTAGCTACTCCATGGGCTGGGGAAATTTCCGCCATGGCGATACGCAGGGAATTTGCCTTAAACCGCTCGGCAGCAAGGGCAGGACACAGAAAGCGATTTACTTTGTCCGAACCCCCCCAGGCCTTGGCAGTGACGGAGTTACCTACAACCCGGGAGGCAAGCCGCTGAGGGTATCCGCAAAGGGCGAAGGGAAAATGGCAAAGTATAAGCTGAAGGCCGGCGTTGTTGCAGTCAAGCGGAATACATATGTGATGACAACTGGGGCAGCCGTGCTGTACACTGCAAAGTCGAGTGTTTCCGTTACGGGCAATACAACGCTATGGCAAGCGGCAACGACCAAAAAGCCAGCCGGGGCAGTGCAGACATTGGATTGAACTAAAAGCAAACAAATCATAATCCAACCAATGAAGGGAATGATTTGTTAAGGCTAAAGCCAAACGGTGATTTCATTAGCCTCTATCGGGGAGCAAAATCAAGCAGAGTGCTTAACTCAAGTAAAAATGAAAGGCGTGTTTATTATGAAAAAATGGAGTATGAAGAAACGAGTTATATCCTTAGGCCTGACCCTTGTGACGCTTTTAGCCCTGCTTATGCCCATCGGGGCATCCGCCTCAGTAACCTTTCACTGCCACGGATGCTCTTCCTGGGCTGTTGCATTTACGGCAACCAAAGACTTTACCTTTTCAGAGGTAGAGCTGTATACCTTTGCGGCAGATAGAAGCTACGTGCTTCATGTTGACCGCTATGGCCCCTTCTCCGCTGCGGGTTCAGTTCCGCCGTTTGAGTGTCAGCGGTTTATTCCGGGCTGGGAGCCTCCGGTGCCGGGCAGGACCAACCTGGTCACCCAAGGCGGCGTAACTGAGGCCGCCGAAAAATGGGTGAGAATACCTCTGCAGGGCGGCCCGGTCACAATAGGCGCGGGCAGTATGTTTGTTCTTTCGGTAACTAATATGCCTAGCATTATGGCATACGCACCGCGTAGCATTATGGAGCCGATTTTCCATCCCGGAGTTTACACCTATGCCCATTCCTCATGCAACGGCGGGGCATTCAAGGGCGACAGCGACCGTGCCGCAGCCTTGCGTCCGGTTGGAATCGGTGACCCTGCTAATCCAGATGCAACCCCTATGCCCGACCCGGAAATCATAATTCCTGATATTCTTGACGAGAACAATCTTGAGCCTGAGCCTTGGTTTGCAACCCCGGGGCCGACTGTGGGGCCGACCCCCACGCCCGAGATTACCCCAACGCCTGAGCCGACACCAACACCGGAACCGACCCCTACACCAACTCCGACTCCTACACCCACGCCAACACCAACACCAACACCGGAAATTACCCCCACGCCCGAGATTACCCCTACACCGGAGCCTACACCAACGCCGGAGATTACTCCCACGCCTGGAATCACCCCATCGCCTGAGATCAGCCCAACACCTGCTGTGGTTACTACTCCATCACCAGAGGTCACCCCAACGCCCGCGGTGGGCAGCCCTTCGCCAATATGGCCAAGCCCAGACAATCCTGATGCTGACCCTGTGGTTGAGATGTGCTGCATAGATTACAGCGAGAAGGACATTATAATCAAAGGAATGGAGGACGGAGCCGAACAGGATGATGTTTTCATCAACCTGTCACGAGAACGTATCAATGTTCCTGATGATTTTGTGATTGCATCATATTGTCACAAGGATAAGTGGAAAAATCTAAAAAAGCCGTTTGACAATAAGCTTCTCAGGCGGCTTCTTAACAAAGGCGTTAGATTGAAAATTTCAGACACCGTTGCGTCTAACTACAGGGATGGCCCGCCGGATACTGCCCGGGTAATAGAATTCCAGGAAATTAAAAAACGCTTTCCGAAGCTCAAGCTGAAGCGTAATTACAAGATAGGTGAGCACAGCCCTAGCGAATGGGGCAACTTTACCGGCAATTGGCTTTTGAGCGGGCAGGATACTGCCGTTGCGGTTAAGGAAGACGTACAAATCGGAGTTGCCCAAACGATAAGGGGGAAGCCTGACAAAGAGGTAGACGTAAGAGGCTTCGGCAGGTTTTGGCCGGGGGATGCCAACGGTATATGCATAAGGGAGTTTCCAACAGAGAAGACAATGTCGGAGCTCACCAATGGCCAGGCGTGGCTGCGCATTGGAATGGCGACAAGAACAATCTTTTTCTTCAGGCGCGAGGCCGAGGCCGAACAGGATCCGGACACAGGAGCCTTTACCTACACCGCAGCGAGTAAGCAAAAGAAGATAATTGCAAGCGGTCAGCTTAAGCCGCCAAAATACAGACCCAAAGCAGGCAAAATTAAGGCAAAGAAGGAAACTTATATTAATGGCGCATTCCATCCGCAAAAAGTTATGGCCAACGTAACATCCGGCGACCTTGTCTGGCAAGGTGCGACAGTAAAGAAGCCGGCGAGTGACAGACAGACGATAGAGTAATGCGTTGCATTTTCAGTGCTTCAGATATCCCCCTGCTGGTCTATTAGCAGGGGGATTAGGTTTTTGGACAGAAAAGGATTCCCCATTTTTACTCAGCAGCGGAAATCCTTTTGTTTGACAAACAAGCCCTCCTATGCTACAGTTTGCCGTAGAGCGCCATTTACCAGGGGTAGTGGGGGATTTTTTTTGGGGAGGATCCATTATGAACAGCGGAATCTTACTGATTGACAAAGCTCCTGGCTGGACAAGCCATGACGTTGTTGCAAAATGCCGTGGGATTTTGCAGCAAAAGAGCATAGGTCACGCCGGAACCCTTGACCCTATGGCAACAGGACTGCTTGTTCTGTTTACCGGGCGTGGCACAAAGGCAATCCCTTATTTCCCGGGGGACAAAGCATACACGGCATCATTTCGTTTCGGCTTTGATACCGATACGCAGGATATTACCGGCCAGGTAACGCAAGCCTATGGCTTTATCCCTTCGTCCAGCGACATCAAAGGCATACTCCCTAAATTCACCGGGGAAATCTATCAAATACCGCCCATGGTATCGGCTGTGAAGGTAAATGGGCAGAGGTTATATAAGCTCGCCCGGAAAGGCCTGGAGGTCGAGCGCAAGCCACGTCTGATCACAATATTTTCCTTTGAATACTTAGGTGATGAAAATGGAGAACACACCATAGCTGTTGCCTGCTCTTCCGGAACATATGTCCGTACGCTGATTTACGATATAGGTCACGCCCTTGGCTCGGGGGCGGCAATGACTTCACTGCGCCGTACCCGCTCAGGACCCTATCTCGTCAGCCAATCCTGTTCGGTGGCTGAGGCCTCGAGTGAGCGGGTATTGCCGCTTGACAGCTTGTTCAAAGACCTTCCCGCGATTACCCTGTCAGGCAGACAGGCGATCTTAGCAAAAAATGGCGGGGGCTTCCCTGCCAAGGGTGTTTGTGGGTTTTGCAGGGTGTATGATGAAAACGGTGAATTTTTGTTGCTTGGAAGAGTTGAGGGGGGTGTTGGGTTAACGGAAAAGAGCTTTTATAAGCTTGGGTAACGCTCCGGGGTTTGATCCCCGGGAATGCTTGCATATCCTGACTGCAACAGATAAAAGCATCAGGGAAATTGTTGAGAGGCGCAGTGTCAAGCCATCGCAGATCTTCGCAAAACCTTTACCATGTCCCAAAGACAGAGGGATGCCCCCATAATGTTACTTACAAGATATGCCCATACAAAGCCCATAAGCCTAAGCCCGGGGTGGGCAACAAAAAACCATGTGAGCACCAGTTGCACAACACCGGCTGCAATCATATCTGCCGCAGCCTTTTTTTGCCTTCCTAAGCCGTTGAGAAAGCTGGCCAAAATTTGCTCCAGGCAGACAAAAACCGTGGCAATTGCCAGTGGTGCCATAAACTGCCCGGCATCGGCGTTTTTGAATAACATTTGAGCTAAGGGTGCGCCAAAGGGAATCAAAATGCTCATACAAGCCACAATAACCATTCCGCTAAGCAGCAACGCCAGTCCTGTTTTGCGCCTTATGGCATCCAAATCCTTTAAGGCGGCACTTTCAGACAATCGCGGCAGCATGACAAGCCCGATTGAAACAGTGAACGCCAAGGGCAGGCTCAGCAAAGGCATAGTCATTCCAAAAGCTACGCCGAAGGCCGACAGTGCCTCATTTGGATCTAATCCCGACATAATCAGCCTTCCCGGTATGATTATGGAATTAAGCGATGTAATAAGATTTGACAGCAGATTCGCTCCTGCCACTGGGACTGCTATAGACAGCACTCTCCTCAGCATTCCGGACTCATGTTGAATAACCGCAATCCGTTTTTTTTGGTCGCGGCGGTAAAATATAGTGAGTATAGCCGCTGAAAAAACCTCTGAAATAGTCATTCCGACAATAATCAGGCCTAGCTGATGCTCCTCGTAAGTGGGTCTCAATAGATAAAGCAGTGCCAAGGTTGACCCTACCCGCGTGATCTGCTCTGCAATCTCAGCGGTAGCGGGAGGAACTATATTTTTTCTCCCATAAAAATAATTTTTATGTACATTTTCCCATCCGGTCAGTAATATTTCAGGAACCAATATCAGCAGAGCCAGGCGTGTGCGTGCATCCCCTAAGAAATGCACCGAAACTTGATCAGACAGTGGGACCATAAACGCGCTTAGGGCTAACACCATCAGTATGTATCCGATTCGCGCTGTTTTAACCGTTTGCCTGATAGAGCCTTCCTGTCCCAATGCCGAGTAATGGGCGGTCAGTCGGGAAACGGCGACTGTCAGACCGGAGACACAGAGGCTCATAATAATTGTATACAGCGGCATAATCAAGCCGTACAGCCCGATGACCTCCGGGCTTACCAATCTGGAAAGCCAAACACGGTAAATAAACCCCAATACCTGAGAAAACAGATTGATTCCCGTAAGTAATAAAGCACTGAATACAACAGCTTGACCTATTTTACTCCTGTATTTTACCATTTGAATCCGCCTCTCTGTCTATATTGCTGTTGATAACAGACTCTAAATACCTAATTGCTTTTTGATATGCGGCCCGGTAATATCACAAAAAATCGATATGGAAGCAATAGCCTCATCAAGACTGTTTCCCGAGGTTCCTACCTCTAAAATCAAAGCACCGGGGCGTGCGTGCTGGTTAAAACGTTCATTTCGGATATTTATAGGACGCATTAGGGTTGGGTTTTCCTTCAAGATTTTTTGCTGCAATGAGGCTGCAAAGGCCAGGTTGCTCTGCCAGCTGTCGTGGGGCAGGCCCTTAGCGTCTGAGCCTACCACAAACATCATCTGAGCAACCTTGCCCATTTTTGTTTGGGCCACAGTCTTGTACATTGTGCCGTTTTTTTTGGTAATCGCATCACGGTGGATGTCGATTACTATTTGTATGCCGGGGTTCTTTTGAAGGATTTTAGTTACACATTGCAGGCTTTTTACATAGGAGCCGCTGTAAGAAGGATAATCATGGATGTGACGATCATGTATAACCTTTATGTCCATTGCCTCAAATCTACGAGTCATTTCATCCCCTAACCGAACTACATTGTAGCGGGTATTTTCCGTTCTTTGAATGTCTGTAGGCACATAATAATTGCGTTCGTCCGGCAAAAAGCTCTCGCTTCCGTGGGTATGGATAATCAGTATCTGCGGTTTTTTGGCATTAACCTCTTTGAATAGATTTTTGTCTTTTAGCAGCTTTGAGATATTTACGGAATATTTCGTTGCATTGTTAAGGTAAACACGCCCATCAGTGATATATGAGCCGTCCTGGTTTTGGGGGAGCAGGGTTACCTCCTTTAGAGGCCTGGCTCCGGCGTCTCCTTTGTTAGGTATTGGCCATACCCTATCGTCCCATTGCCCATTACCGGACAATGGGACAGCCCCTGATTTTGGTTGAGGTGATTGGATGGGTTCTGGTATTTCGGGAACAAGCACAGGAATATCCCCTCTTGGTATGTCTAAAAGCTCGGTATTCCCATAAGGGGTTTCTTGAGGTTTTTCAGTTTGCAAAACCTCACCTGTACCAAGCCCGGACGATAAGAAGGGCGTTTCCGCTTTTAGGAGAGTACTCCAGCTCAGGCGCGGAAGAGTCCAAGAAGTGGTTTCAAATTTCAAAAATGCCTTTGCAAGCGACTGATTGAGCGAAATTTCACGCAATGCTGCCGTATTTAATATGCTAAGGGCGTTATCGGCGAGCATAATCCGGACGAAAATTACTGCAAAGATTAAAAGGCATATGGGACGCCGTATGCCTATGTGCTTTGTTTTTCTTCCTGCAACACGCAATAATAACTCCTCTTTTCACTGGAAATAGTACCTTTAGTCTATAATATATGAGTGAAAAAAAAGAGCTAGAACAAGCCGTGGGACTCTGGTGCTATTGCCTATGCATTGAATAGCGGCAATAATATATTCCAGCCTTTTATGACGGAATAAGCCCATATTACTTTCTTACATGGGGAGTGGAGAAGAGAACGATGAAATCGTAACGGTGACAGGTTTCCATTCCGATATGGTCAGCAAATATGCCAAAGCCCATCTGCAAATGGCATGGAATTTTAAGCTTATACGATTTGCTGGGTACGTCAAATAAGCGATGACGAAGATAACGGAAGCATGATGCGGATTTCAAATATGCCGTTCTGATGTTCTTTTTCGATATGACCGTGATATTTTGCTACGGTGGACTCCACATGAGCCAGCCCAATGCCATGAAATCGTCCTTGTTTCAGGCTGACATATTTGCCGTTTTTTTCATTGATTTCTCCGTTGAAGCTGTTGCGGATGCTCAGCGTTAAATTTTTCCCCTTGAGCAGAAGGATAAACTCAATAAACTTCTTTCCATCGGATTCGGTCATGCGTCCGCAGGCTTCGATGGCATTGTCAAGGAGATTGCCCGCAATAGCACATAAATCATGATCCTTTATATTGATTTGTTCAGGGTAAACCGCCTGTACTTCCACCCCGATGTTCCGGGATTTTGCCAGCCAGAGCTTAGAGCTGACCACTGCATCCAACACAAGGTTTCCAGTTTGCAGTGTGGAAAGATTCTTGATTGGTTCAGTTAAAATATTGTCTATGTACTCCAAAGCCTTGGCTGTTTCCACGTTTTCCACCTGTGCTCGAAGCCCGATGAGGTTGTTCATGTAATCATGCCGCCAGGTTCGCATATCTTTGTACATGGCATCAATCTCTTGATAGAATTTTGACTCCAAGTCAACACGCTGCAATTCGGTTGAAAGCTCCACGTTTTGCCTTTCCTCCCCCACAAACAATTCGTACATCACGAAAATTGCGATTAGCTGGATCATAATTCCTACTGCAATCCAGGTCATCGTGTGATGCTGCTGTGTGTTCAAATTGGGGGATTGTGCATGAATCCAAACTAGGAAAATACAGAAAAAGTCTAAAACCGCTATGATGCATAATACCCATACAGGCCGTTTTTTCAAACTGCGGAACGATAGGTGCTTTTTGGCGAGGACATAAAAAACGATGACCTGAAGCATTTTGATAAATATGATTGCGAGCAGCCTGGATGTATCTTGGGTTACTATTTTGTGCTGAATGGTGGTGTTGGTCAGCAACCCTGTCAACCCCAACCCGGCCAGAGATGTTGCACTGATTATTGCAAATGCAAGCACTAGCCCGAAGAGCTTTTGGAAAAATCCACATTTTGCGACAATCAGCAAGTAACCGAAAATCAATGCTATAGAAACAATTTCATTGTATGGATTTGCCCATTCGCTAAACGTTGCGGTTAGACCCCACGCAACAACAACCGCCCATGCAACAATATGAGGCCATGCAGAGGTTCCCTTGGCTGTATATCGTTTTTTCAGAAAATATATCATAGCAAAAACTTCGACAAAAACCGCAAGCGATTCAATGGCAATCCAGTCTAACCCCATACAAACACCCCTTAATCGTTGACAGATATACAATCACATCATCTGCAACCGCATAAACGCCTCTTCGATTTCTTTTGTATTTTTCCGACTGAGCGGTAACTCTGTCTGAGTGCAAAGAAGAACAGTTTCGCCCAATACGCAGTCAACCTTGAAAAGATTGACAATATGGGAACGATGGCAGCGGATGAAGTGAACCCGGCACAAACCTTCTAATTTACTGCTACAAGGCTTGGAAACATCGCTGTCATCTATGATGAGGATGGTGCTGTCATCAAATTGTATGATAACCGCTCAACAGTCTTGTCCAAAAAGATGTTTTCGTGCAGATTTCTCGCTATTTCAGTGAGAAATCTGCTTTGAGAGGCTAGAAATCCGAAAACCATCTCGGCAATGAGAGTTTTCGGCGATCAGCCCTTTGTATGAAAGCTGACGTCTAACCTGGTCGAGGTGACAGCCCCAAATACGAACCAAATCAGGACATTGCCCTACGGCTTTGTACTGATTGTACCCCTAAGCCGCTAGACTGTCAAGAGAAATCTAACGGTCTCCCATATGGCGGAGAGGAGGGCAATTTTTTTGAAGGAGAAAATTTTTCAGAGTTGCTTTTAATAGGCTTCTAGAAACGCACAAACTAAAATATTACCATTAAAGCAACATTTTAATTTTAGTTTAGCGTTTGAATCTTTAAATATTATCACTTGCTCCCACGCATCCGAAAAAAGCATCTTATTGTAATTATTTCCATAGGTATCAAGAACTTCATTGTAACTGCTTTTCCCAACAACCAAATTATCTATGGACGGAGCAAGCAAATGGCTTTCTTTTTTTTCATCTTGGTAATAGCTATGAATTGAAGTAACTTTATTGTCTCTGTCAGACAAAATCATATGCAGAAGATTTGTTCCCTCTATTTCATAAGTGGTCAAATCGCCAGTGTTATCTATCTGCACGAAATCCTTCGGTATTTTATCCAATATTTGCCCAACAAAAAAACCATTAACACTTACCTCTTTCAACTCGGTGTTTTTTATAGGCAATATTTCTGGAAAGGCTATAACGCCTAATGCTACAGGGAGAGAAAAAAGGAGTCCTAAAGAAATGCCAACAAGGACTTTCTTCTTTTTCATGATACTCGCTCCCTTCGTGCAAAATCATTTATGACTGGCTTCATCTTACCACGTTCCTAGGGTAAACGCAATGAAAAAATTCCTCTTTGAACTTTCCAACCCAAGTCTCAAAACATAGCACATCCATCACGCTATATTCTCCAGCCAACGATATACTCCATCACGAAATCGTCCATAAAGAACCCGTTACCGATATCTATTTTAATTAAATCGCTCATCCGAAACCCTATCTTTTTATACGCGGCAATCGCATCGGTATTATTCTTGTTTACGGTCAACGGATTTTGCCGCGTCCATACGACCTGCACAGAGCAGCTGTCTCGCTCAACAGAACGCGGGCGGTATGTGATAGGTGGAGTTTTGGGTTGGTTGAAGCCGATGCGGATATTAGCATTGAAAATGGGAAATCCCTTTTCGGAATGCCTCTGCGTATGTTGTGTTTTCCCGACGTAGAGGTTGATTTTTTTAAAATTTAACCTTGCGCATTATCTTAATCCCACCATCAGCAGAGTACTCCCTCAACCCTTTAAAGACAGTGCCTGACAGGACAAATATAGCCGCTATGTTGGGCAGAGCCATCAGACCATTGAAAATATCGGATAGCTGCCATACAGTTTCCAGCTTCATTACCGCGCCGGGCAAGAGAAGAATAATATACAGCCCTCTGTAAATGCCCACCGCCCACTCTTTTTTGAAAAGGTAGCGGCAACATTGTTCCCCATAAAAACTCCAGCCTACAATAGCGGCAAAGCCGAACAAGGCGGTACATACCGCTACTGCCTGTGCACCGAAATCCCCTAAAACATTTTCAAAGCCTGCTACTGTGAGAGCCGCGCCGTCCAATGACTGCATACTTCCAGGCTTCCAAGCTCCGGTACAGAGAATAACAAGCGCAGATAACAGGCATAAGACGACTGTGTCTATAAACACCTCTACTGCACCCCACATACCCTGCCTGACCGGGCTGTTGGTTTGGGCGCAGGCATGGGCAAGAGGCGCGCTGCCCAGACCAGCCTCGTTTGTGTACATCCCGCGTCCAACGCCGTAACGTATGGCTGAAATCACGGTATACCCCGCGGCCCCACCCACAGCCGCACCCGGAGAAAAGGCCTCGAGAACAATACAGCGCAGCGCGGGCAGGATATTTTCCCTGCTAATAATTAAAACAGCAGCCGATAGAAGAATGTACAGAACGCTCATAAACGGAACAAGCCTTTCGCTCATTTTGGCAATCGCGCTTATGCCCCCAATCAGCACGGCACCTGACAAAACCAGGGTAAACAGTCCGGTTGTAATCGGGGGTATATTAAAGGCGGTTTGGCAGGCATCTGCCATAGTATTTACCTGCGTTAAATTTCCCACACCTAACGCCGCGCCTAAGCCGAATACAGAAAAAACAGCCGGTGCCCTTCGCCAGCCTAAAAACTCCATGTAGTACATTGGTCCGCCATAATAACCTCCAGGGTTTTTCCTGCGGAATTTAACAGCTAAAAATACCTCGGCATATTTAATCATCATGCTTAAAAATGCCGACAAGCACATCCAAAATATTGAGCCTGGGCCCCCCGCAGCAATAGCAGTGGCAACCCCGGCGATATTGCCTGTGCCTGCCGTTGATGCCAATGCCGTTGCCATTGCACCAAATGGGGAGACTCCTTTGTCATCATCTTTATCTCCCAAACGTCCGAAAGTTTCCGTGAAAATTTTCCCAAAATTACGAAACTGCCAAAACCCGCTGCCTATGGTAAAAAACAATCCGGTCCCTAGCAAGATAATCCACATACTCAGCAACACCTCTTTCCAAAATCAGACGCTTCATTTTGGTCTAATTGTACAACCTATGCGGAGAAAAGAGGGTTTATTAGAGATGTACGCTATATGCCACTAGAATTTCGCAATGCAGAAATATTAACTATAATTATCTGTTGAAGCCAAATTTTCTTTGTGATTTCACCAATGTTATCCCAACCTAATCTTTCCGTTTTTTGTAGATGATTTTCCCGAAAATATCAATTCTCCGGTATCCATTTCGGTATCCGGCCCAGGCAAGAGTTATGGTGATGGCTGAGGGGATGAGCCCCCATACGTTGCCCATTAAGGAGTACATCCATCCAAAATTAAGATTGGCAAACATGATAGCTAAGGTCAAGCCTTCCGATGCTCTGAGAACACTCGCAATAAAAAGCAAGACAAAAGGCACTTCCGCCAGTAGACCGGCATACAGCCCCTTGAGCGGAAACTCTGAAATACGGTTATATTTCACATAGTTATAGTCTTTTTTGCCCAGTAACTCTGGCATTCTGTATGCCATACAGATAAAATATAAGCAACCCAGAAAAGAGGAAATTGCTGTAAAAGCCCATGATGCAACGTGGTTTTTAAAAATTTCATAAGCCCCGAAAAAAGCCAGAAAAGTAATCAGTGCCGAGGCTAAATGTATGCCGCATAATCTCAGGGCGAGCCTCCACAGGGAGCTTTTTGGGCTGTTCTTGGTTTTGTATTGGCTCATTGCAATAGTCCTCCCCTGATAAATTCAATCCCCTGACGAGAAGACAGGGGATTAGAATTTATTGCGTTAATGTGTATTCAACCTAATCCAGTATATACATATGCGCCTTGCGGATGCCAAATCGTATACATTCGGCGCGGGTATTGAAAAATAAATCAATTTTGTTGCCCTTGATAGCTCCGCCGGTATCCTCGGCAACAGCCGTGCCATAAATCCAGGTGCCGTTGCTGCTTTTTACATAAACTCTGGAGCCTAGCGGCACCACACGCGGGTCCACGGCAATAGTTCCTTTGCGGGCAATCTTGCCGGAGGCGTTGAGCTTTCTTGATTTGCCCTCGGTGGTATATGCTGAACAGGTAACCTCTATGACCTTGGAATATTTTAAATCCTTCAGCCTTGGAGCCTTTTTTGCCAGATCTTCTTTCTCAGGCTGACCTGGTGCAGGTGTGGGCTTTTCGTATACTCCCTGTTCTATAACCCGGTTCTGTGCCGGCTCAATAATTTCCTTAGAGGCAATCTGCCTGGATACCGGAACACCATCACGATAGGTTACGTTGTAGGTGTAGACGGCTTTGCCCTTCTTTCCCTCGGAGGTAACAAGCTCTGAGTCTTTTCTCATAGTTGTGTTCTTATTGCGTATCTCCTTGAATGCAAGACTCTTAGTTTTTGTTTCGGACACAACCTCTATTCTGTGAACCTTGATTTTCATATCGTCTTCCAGTGAGGCGTCAAGATCATGAGAAATAACATCATTTTCATCTGGTGCATATCCTGCCCTGTCAAGGACGTCACCAACTGTGCCGCCTAGACTAGTAATCTCTTTTGTTTGGCCGTTAAGAGTTACCGAAACTGTATTGGCACGGACAACTTGAATTTCGGTGGTATTTCCTGAGGGCTGTTTATCGGGCAGGGATACGTAGTCATGGTTTCTGATATGTACATCCGCTTCCTGCAACGCAAGCCCAGGATCGTTTGTATTAGTTTTGTGGACAACTACATCATCAGCGTTTGAATCTTTTATAACAAAAATCTGACCGGGAAGATGTCCGGCATAAATAACCACGGCTAAAACGGATGCTAGCATCCCCACAGCCAGACGCGAACCCAATGCCCGCATTCTAACGCCAACGATATACCGCGCTGAAAGTAATAGCATTGCAAGGTTCTGCGTAAGGTTTCGCAATCGGTTTTTCAAAATAAAATCCTCTCCCTTATTTTTTCTCTTGTCATCCATGCCTTGGGGCCGGTAACTGCAGAGGCGGATATTATTATCTTAGCCTATCACTGTACGAGTGAGTGGTATCCGTTGCAATTTCCTGTCCGGCAATGGCGGCAAGCTTTGCTTTCATTCTGTTACACCTTGTTACTATATTGTAATCATCTAACCCGCCGAAGTATACCAACTTTTTTGAGAAAAGTCAAATATTTTTTCAGATGATAAAAAAATATTGCTCATTTCAACCCTTAATGCTAAGTTTCAGCAACTTTCACGTATAAATATTGCGGTAAAATTTTCTCGGTTTACCATAGCGCAAATAAGACAACCGGAGCAACCTCACAAGGCATCCTCCGGCTGTCTTATTTCATGTCATTTGCTCACTATGGTCAGTGTTTTTGCCTTTCCTTTGGGGAAAGCTGATCTATTTTTGAAAAATCGTACTTGGGACGAGGAACCTCTGTATCATGCTCGGGATCCCACATATGCTTAATTTCATCCTCGTCCATATCCGGGTCACCGAAAGTCACCTCATAGGTCTGCACAGGTTCAGCCGGCTTATGCGGCTGAACGGAAATTCCGGAAGGCTGCCTTACAGATGTAATGCGTTGCTGAGCCTCTAAGGCATCCTGCACGGCTTTTGCCATATCAGGAATCACAAGGGTTTTGTCCAGCCCATTCAAATCTTTTTCCGTACTGCCCTTAACCCCAACAGCCTTTGCAACAGCCGAAGTCCCGGGTTCTTCATGCTGTTCAAGTATAGATTTTTCAATCTCAACAGCCGCACTCCGGGTCGCCTGCTCCCTGACCTGCTGTTTGGAGTTAGCAGAAATATCTGAAACCGGAATCATTGAGAGCTGATCCATTTGACGCTGGTATATTTCGCGCAGATTACCTACAAAGGCCATTGTTTGGTTTTTAGCCTGCTCCAAGCGGGATTCTTCCTGTTGTAACAAGAGCGAAACCTCTTCCTTGCGAGTTTCGGCAAGACTGCTCATTTCGGAGGTCATTTGATCCGATTTAATCTGGGCATCAGAAATTATTTGCTCCGCCATCTTCTGCGCATTAAGCAATGTCTGACGCATGGAATCATCCACCTTGCGGTACTCTTCCAGCTTGTCAACCAATACGCGCATTTTACTCTTCAGTATGGCATTTTCCTTAAACAGAGCGGAATAGTCCTCAGACAAAACCTCCAAAAAATTATCCACATCCGGCATATCATACCCACCGAAGGGCTTAGCTTTGAAACGTTTGTCCTGCACCTCCTGCGGTGTTAACACAACAACACCTCCCTTTCAAGACTGAGAGATTGCAGAAATTTACGGCAACATGCTTCCAACGTACATCATACCGCGGCATTCAAGGTCAATAATTTAGGACACCGCAATTTTCAAGCTCAGTCAACAGCTCACATCCCTGAATGTCAACATTGTACGGCATGATCATGTATGTACGAGTCGCTATGGGCTTGATGTCTCCTCCCAGGGCATATGCAGCTCCGGACAAAAAGTCCATAAAGCGCTGAGAGTTTTTTGGATCAGCCTGTTCCAGGTTCAGAACCACTGTCTTTTTGCTCATCAGGTGTGAAAAAATAGCCTTTGTATCAATATCAAAATGCTCAGGGCGAACCACCACCACCTTTAGCTGAGTTGTGGTGTGAAGCTTGACTACCTTGTCTACACTTGATCTGTCTACGGCAGGCTCTATCTCATCGGGACGAGCGTGATAATCAAGTTCAGGCTCATGATCCTCTGGATACGGACGCATCCAGTCCACAATTGTTTTTCTTAAACCCATAATGTACATACCTCCAGATTATTCTAACCCAAACAACGGCATCCGCAGAACAAAAATATTATGTAACCGCCCTTGAGCCAAACAGGTTGCTGCCCAGCCGAACCATAGTCGAGCCGTAGGCAATGGCCAAATGGAAATCATGGCTCATTCCCATGGACAAAATCCCTGCCGCCCCATTATCCCATACTTTAGTTTTTATGTCAACATATTTTTTTAACATATTTTCAAAATATTTTTCAGGCTCTGAAAAAGGAGGTATGCACATAAGCCCTCTAGGGTTGATATTCGGCATATTTACGGCAATTTCAGCTGCCTTTTCAATCCCTGAAAGAGAAAACCCGCCCTTAGTATCTTCATCACCTATGTTGACCTGAAGCAGAACCTCCTGGCAAATATTCTGCTCTCCTGCCAACCTATTCACCGTTTCCAGGAGAGGGATTGAGTCTATCGAATGTATGAGGGAAACCTTTCCTATTAAAAATTTCACCTTATTTCGCTGCAATCTGCCTATGAAATGAACAGGTGCCCCTTTATATGAAGCTTGCTTGTCGAGCATCTCCTGCACACGGTTTTCGCCAACCGCATCGACTCCTGCATCTATAGCCTGTCGAATATTTTCCGGCGGCTGGGTTTTAGTTGCTGCCAGAAGGCAAATCTCTTCCGGTTTCCTCCCGGCGTTAAGTGCCGACTCGGCAATCAATGCCCGCGCCATAGCTACCCTCTGCGCGATTACTTCCATGTTCCATACCCCCCGGGGGGCCTCCCTGAAGCCGGATTTAATATCCGGGGAAGCCTGCTTTACTTGTTTGCAATTTTGCCATCGTATAAATCTTTGCCTGCCGTGATAATTTCATCTGTAGGCATGATTGAATTTTTATCGCCGGGATTGTGCTTTGCTAAATAATAGTTGTCCTGCTCCAGGTCGCTGATAATTTCAACATTTTTACGCACTACACTGCCCAAAATCACACAGAAAACATACCTCTGGCCCTCTTGGTCTATTCTCAGGCCGTTCTGGGGAATCCTAACACCCACATACGTCGAAAGGATAATTTCCGCTCCTATCCGGCGCTCTGAAAGATATTGCCCTAAAAATTCATCACTTTTAAGAACAACCACCCGAACACCGCCGTCTGCCTGAGAAATATGCTCTATGTCAAACATCATCTCAGTTCCATCTTGAAAGCGTAGCTGCACTGGAGATTTCAGTAATTGTGCCTGCTCCTCCGGCAGGGAAAAAACATAATGCCAATTCCAGCCTCGCACCAATCGCACGGCCTGGTCATCAGGCTGAGACGCTTTGTGCTCAGACAACTCCAGCCAATCTGACACCGTTATATTTTGAAGCCTAGAGGGTGTCCAGACCTCCTCCAAGCCATCGGTAGCAGAGGAGAAAAGTCCCGGGCGGTCAGCCATGAGTGCGGTCGAGGCACTGATGGATTGGGATATTTCTCTAATTTGCCTGTCGATTTCCCGGGTTTTAGATTTTAGAGGATTCCTGTCATCAAAGGCATATGACTGACGGACAAGCAGGGCTTTAAGCTCACGAGTTTGCCCGGGCAGGGCCGGAAGCTTGTCCGAATCAACGCTGTATAATATATCAGCCAATGCTTTCCTGATTTTCTGGTCAAAGAGAGAAATATCGGTAACAGCAGTGCTGTGTCCCGCTACGTACCCTAAGAGGTCTCTGTGTTCTTCCAGCGTACGCATTTCACGGCTTCTTTGCAGTTCATCCGAATTTCTGTAAGCTTCTGCCAAGGCCTGTCCGACCGACACTCGTTCTCCTTCCCGGACAGAAAACCGAATCAACCCCTCGGGCAGAGGAAGAACATCCTCGTCCCTTACAACAGTCCCGGAGACAGAGCATGTAATTTGAGCATCCTTTAAAACAGCCGTCACCGTTTGAATAGGCTGGCTAAACAAACTGAGGATATGATTCCCCATATAAAGCACGACAAACAAGCTTATCAGTACAGTTGTCACACCCATAATCCAAACGCCTTGGTTTCTCATGGGACAGCCTCCTTATCCGGTATGTTTAAGGATTGCCTTAATATTTCCCGAACTCCGTGCCGATGCTTCCGGGAAGATCCGGTTGCGGCTCTTCCGCGCCTAAAAAACCGCTATGCGCAGAGGCAGCTTCCGATGTAAACTGGGAGAGCAAATCGTCAAGAATACCTGCCTGTATTTTCATTTCTTCAGCGGTAGCAACACTCTCTTTAACGATGGAGCTGTTTTGCTGGATAATCTGAGCTACGTGGTCAATCCCGGTGTTAATTTGCATTATACCTGCCGACTGCATTTCGGAGGACATGGCGATTTCAGTAATAAGATGGGTGCTTTCATTGATTCCCTCCACTATTTCCGAAAGGCTGGCAGAGGTTTCTTGGGCTATTCGGGTACCAAGCTCGGCTTTTTCCTTAGAGTTTGAAATTAAGCTTCCCGTGTCCTTTGCCGCATCGGCACTCTTTGAGGCAAGACTGCGAACCTCCTCGGCCACCACGGCGAAGCCTTTGCCGTGCTGGCCTGCTCTTGCCGCTTCAACAGCCGCGTTAAGGGCCAAAATATTTGTTTGGAAGGCTATGTCGTCTATAGTTTTAATGACCTTGCCGACAGATTGGCTTGCCTCATTGATGCCATCGACCGCCAGCATCATCTCCTGCATCTGACGGCTACCCTTTTCTGCCCCATCCTTGATTGACTCTGCAAGGTGGGCAACCTGTTCTGCCATTTCGGCATTTGCATTGGTTTTATCAGCTATTTTTGCAATAGAGTCTGAAAGTTCCTCTATTGCGGTCGACTGCTGAGCTGAGCTTTGTGACAATGCGCTGGAGTCATCGGCAATGGTTTTTGAATTGGCAATAAAATACCGGCTTGAGTTTTTAATGTTTTCAACCAGCTCTGCCTCCGATTTTTGTGCCTTCAGCATTTCGGTTATATCCTGAACAACCTCTACGTGACCGGTACGCCTGTGTTTTTTGTCATGAAGGTAAGAAGCATCGACCTTAAAGCTCCTGCCCATAGCCTCAAACGAGGTTATGGGCGGCTTGCCGCTGTCAAGACAGTTTATTCCGCACTCCGGGGTATTGCAAATTGCCGCTTTCCAAACCACATCGCAACCCATCCCCAACACATCACTTCGTTTTACTCCAAGCAGATCCTCCGCGGCCTTGTTGATGAATGTGCATTTCCTATTCATGTCGGTAATTGAGAGGGGGAAAGGTATTCGATCCAAAATATTTTCATATCGATAAGCTTTTCTCATCACCCACCTGAGTAATATTATTGTGATAACGGCAACGACCGATACAGCCACACCTACTGCAAGAAGCATATCCATGCGTAACACTCCCTTCCAAATTCAAAAGAATGCATTCTCAATAACATAATCCTCGAGACTGCTATATACAAATCATAATATAACTTAGCTATAAAGTCAAGCGTTTGTGAATAGAGGGGATGGGAAGGCATTAGGATAAGAGAAAAGAACCCCCGGTGCAGGGGTTCTTTCTTTGCCCTTAACCATTGGCCAAATGCGACAACAGCCTGGTTAGGCTTGATTTCATCTCTACTTTGCGTAAGAGCCTATCCAACGCTTAGCACTGACGGCTTTTTTGGGGGTTGCCCCCATCCATGTCTCAATGGGCCCGCTGATGCTGGCAATGACGTTTATTTCATATTTGAAATCCTTCGGCTGTCTGATTGTTGCCCCATCATCCTCCTCACCTACAAACACGGCCCGAACGTACATGCCCTTTTTGACTTTGAGAACTGCCGACTCTGACGACCCTTGCTTCTTGGGTACCTTAATGCTGATAATAGGGGGCTTGCGTTCACTTGTGGCACGGATTTTTTTAAGTACACTTCCGGGGGTATAAGCACCGGATTCATCCGCACCCTTAGGCCCTACCCTGTACAAGTAAATTGTTTTGATTACAGCCGGTTTGCCGTTTTTTTCTCCAAGAGGCTTTATGCAAATGCCTCTGTCGTCACCGGGATAAAATTTCCCGAAGCCTCTTTCGTTAACAATCTTGCCGCCATAGGCAGGGTCACCTACCCCGACCTCCAAAATCTCCCCACTGGCACTTTCTTTGAATGGCTTGGTGCCATTTTTCTCAATGAAAACCAGCATACCCGGGGTTCTCCCCGTTTGGTCTTGGCAGATTGAATAGTTCGCCATCAGCTTAAAGGCAGCCGGAGGGGGATTGATTTTTGCGAATTTTACTATTTGGGAGCCTTCCTTAGGCCGTTTCGTTGCTTTATCAACAGCATCGTTGGCAATATGAAGAGTCATGCCCTTCTTAAGTAATTTCGGAAACTTAACCGGGGTAAACGTTTTTGCGTTGGCAGCCTTCCACTTGGTGCCGTCAAGGCTGTACGAGGAGATGGTGTAGTCTTGGGGGACGGTAATAACCTCACGAGTGAGATTAATGTCGAAGCCTGCCGTGTCGGCTGGAACAATAATTTCGCTCTCGGGAAGCGTTCCGCTGTAGTCTATGCAACAATCCCCGGTACAAGGTCTGACTGTTGGGTATGGCGTAATTTCCGGGTTTCTGGATGGCTCGGGGGTCTGACCCGGCAGAGTACCGCCCTTGGGGGTGTTGGTCAGATAGATTTTCTTAATACCAAAGCTACCGTTTCTGCTTGTTGAGAGCCTAAGCCTGGTGCTGGAGCCTTTAGGAATACCCTCGCCCAAATCAACGGTGAAGGTTTGAATGGCATCCTCAAAAAAATCGTGTCCGCTTGATGCTCCCAATTCTGGGATATGCCCATTTGCAACCCCGGGAAAATTAAAAGACAGGAAATTGGGGGTGTTATCGCCGCTTGTATCAACGGAAAAATATTTATAGTCGTTAGGGATAGTAAAGTTAGATTCGTAATCGCTTGCTTCCACCGTAGTAATTGAGCCGGTATTCTGTTCTCCGGCCAAACCCGATCTCGAAATTGTGAGCAACCCCCCGGCAAGCATTCTTTCTATGGCAATGGGTGCGGTATACTCCTTGTCATCGTAGAGCAGCCTGCCTTGCGTACCCGCCGCTTGGGCCGCATCAAAGAGAACAAACTCCTCAGGAGGGGTCAATTCCGGAATGGCGTCTGTTAAGTATATTTCCCTGAAGCTGAACGAACCATCGAAATATGCTGTCAGCCCCAGCTCAGTGCCAATGGTTGCCGAACCCAAATCCCAGGCAACAGTTTTCCAGCCATCGCCTAAATCCGACTGAGCAACAATGGGTAAACGAGCGATTGTTGCAAATTGGCTTGCGGGCATATTGCCTGAGGCATCTGTGGACAAGCCAAGGAAAAACTGATTGCCCTTGAAGGTCATAACAAGGTAGGGGTACCCCGCCGGTGCGGAAATGCCGTAAATTCTCCCTGCGGGTTGCTGGATGCCGAGATTGTTGGTGATCTGCATTACCCATCCGCCGTTATCCTGAACGAGATCTGCATCCGCATCGCCGGGGGAATAAACCCTCTGCCCTCCGCCTGAGTAGGAATTCCAAACAAAATTTCCGCCCGAACTCACAGACGTTGACGCATCGAAAATAACATACCCATCAGGCTCACTTGCCAGCCCCACAGCCGGCAACATTGCCGTCAGCATGACCGCACACACGGCCAACGACAGCAGCTTTCTTACTTTTCTCATGATTCTCATGATGAAAAACCTCCCTATATTGTACATACATATTTTAGGACACATGGTACACAAGTATCCCACAGTAAGAGTATACATCATAAGCTTTTGTCTGTCAAGTAGAATAACGGCATGATATTTTGTGCAATATGCACAAAATATCATGCCGTTACAAAAGTTCTAGACTATAATTTCCACATTGCCTTTTTTTCTGTATTCCTCAATAATTGCGGCTTGGGCACTGCTAATCTGCCTAAAGCCTAACCCTCCGCCTCCGCTCGCGATTTCCTTCAGGAAAGCTACTAGCTCATAGCGTATACCCTCGCCGATAAACTCATAGAAAAACTTCCTGGTTTCACCGCTGTCGGTATGGCGGATTTCAAAGTATTCTGTTTTCCACCATGGGGAGGCGACATGGATATAGCCCCGTGTCCCGGATATAATCAGCTGATTTTCGGAATGTACTCCCAGCCCCAGCAGCACATTTGCAACTGTACTCTGATAGCGCAGAGCGATTGTGGTCATCATGTCGGTACCATCCGGGGATTCTTGAGAGGTAAAACAGATAGATTCAGGATTGCCGCCCAAAAGCTTGTGAAGGGCAAGCAGAGGATAAGGCGAAAGCTCGGACATGCTTCCGCCGCCTGTATTGCCCTTCATTTCCCTGCTGCCGGGATGAGCGGGACGCGTATGAGAAACCGAAAGACTCTTAATGTCACCGATACGACCGCTTTTTGCCAAGCTAACCAATCGCTGAAAGCCAGGGCAATGCAATGTAATCAAACCCTCCATCAAAACGAGATTTTTTTCTTGCGCTAAATCAAACAGCTCTTCGGTTTGCGCCGAAAAGAGGGTCATTGGAGGCTCGCACAATACGTGCTTACCTGCCAAAATAGCCTGTTTAGCGTAATTATAGCGAGTTATGGGCGGAGTTGCGATATATACCGCGCTGACTTGGGATAAGAGTTCGCCGTAATTGTTGGTGCAATAGGATAATTCGTGCTTTGCGGCATACTCCTTTGCGGTATCAATGTTATAGTCGAAGATGCACTCGGCAGTTATCCCGCTGACAAATTTACTTTCAGGAAAAAAAAGACCTGCCTGTCTGCCTGCCCCTACTATTCCGAAATGAACCAGCCCATGGGCATCATTGCGAAGCTCGGTGCTTGATACACCGCGGGTGCGCTCCAAATACACCACCTTGCAGTAATCGTTGAGGTAATCGAACTGCCCCGCCCAGTCTGAGCCTATGGCGAAAATATCAATCTCCTTGTCGACTATATCGTCAATTTTCTGACCCTCATACTCTTCAACGATAATTTCATCCGCCAAGCCAGTGGCTTTTATATTGTCAATCCGGGAGGGCAGCGGGTCTACAATATTAAGCTTGCCCCGATACTTATCATAGCTGTCGCTGGTTATTCCGACAATCAAATGATCCCCCAAGGCTTTGGCGCGCTTAAGAAGGCGGATATGCCCCTCGTGTATGATGTCGAAAGTTCCGTATGTAATTACTTTAATCATCCGTCAAATCCTCATCCCTTCATCCCTGTTTTATCAATTATCGGTCGACAACGCCGCCACTGCCGCACCGGTCAGCGTAGCATCCTCAACCTTAGTTAATTCAGCATGAAGCCCCATCTCACGAGGCAAAAATTCTTTTATAATCAAGTCAAGCTTTGCTCGGAAGGTTTTGGATTTATAGAAAAATGTACCCTCCGCAACCACACAGACCGGTCTGCTGGCGATTTGGCCCCCGCCGCTCTGTTTAAGTATTCCGGCAATTTGAACGGCTGTAATCCTGGCTGCCCTCTCATAAAGAGAGTCGATAATATCCATTAAAACATCTTTGTCATTGTTATTGCCGCATAGAAGATCATCAAAAAAACCGCCGGCATTTGGGTTTTCACAGAAGAAGTCTATATCAGGCATTGCGAATTTATCTATCATCAGCAGACGTTTGATGAATTCGCTTGAAAACAAATTGAAAGGCTTTTGGCAGGCTTCCTTTACCGTGCGGAGCAGGATTTTGCCGAAATATACGCCCGAAACCATTTTTTCCAATTGTTGCCTGCCAGTGTCATTGCTTTTTTGGTCTAGGTATTCATCGGCGGAGCCTTGGTGTATGCCGTTATAATTGCCCGACTCTAAATTTACAACCATGCTACCCCCGCTTTTCCGAACGGCAGAGGGCAATTTACGTATGTTTTCATTTTTTTCGATATAACAAGTGTTTGTTCCGGTTCCTAAAATAAATCCTATGTAGCCGTCATACTTCCCATCTGCGGCGGTCATTCCGCCGAGCATACACGCTACAGTATCATTGATTACAATAAAATTTGCCGGCTTTTGACCGCGAGACACTAATGCCTTATTTATCTCAACACCTACTGCAAAGCCTTCGGCACCGGTAATAGAGACCTCCTTAGTCATACTCAAAAGCACACCATCCCTGCCTGGAGTAGTTTGCGCCGGATAGGAAAAGCAAAAGCCTATTGTACGGCTTATCTCAAGCAACGGTTCTATCCACTCGGCAACAGTTTCAAAAAACTCCCGTGCTGTTATTGTTTCTTTTATTCCTGGCATAGCGTATCTTTGGAAATTTTCGATTTTTGCCGTGCCGCTTTCGTCAAACGCCAGAGTTGCCACCCGGAAGTTAGTCCCCCCGGCATCTAAAACAATCACCCGCTTATCTTTTGGAACAGACCTTCCCGGCTCTATATATGCCGGAAGCATACGCAATGAGCTTTTCCTTCCCGCAAGTCCCTCGCGCATTCCGTATACAAAAGTTTCGCTAATGTCCTGGATATTCAGGTCATAGCCGTTCATTCTGGTTTTTGTTAAAAATTCATTAACATCTGAACCCATAATAAACTCTCCTTCCGGCGACAGTTAATCTGTTCCAACAATCAACCCTCAGCATTATATCATGTAACATCACCGGATTACAATACCGAAAGCAGTCAATTTTTTAGCGTCAATTTTTTATCGACAACAACACATCGCAGTTTTTACGTCTAAGAATTTGCCTTGATTTGCTGAAGCAAATATTGAAACAGCCGGAGATAATTGTGAAATAATTTACATTCCCTTTGATGAACATAGCGGTTGGTCTGAAGAGATGGAAGCCGGTTTATTACCCTGGGTAAAGAGCGTAACCCGGATAACAAAAGGCGAAATGGGATCACAATCCTAGCAACAGCATTAGCCCCAACAATAACAGAATTTCATCATCGTCACCTTCCATCGATAAAAACAGAAGAATCAGCCCTAACAGAATGTCGCCTGAGTCCCAGTTGATTGACAGATTTTTTAAAAGACCGGTAATTCCGTTTTTACCTAAAATCCCCTGGAGTCCGCCCTTTCCTAAAATGCCGTTTTTGCCCAGGAGACTGCCTAAGCCTCCGGAGCCTAACGCCCCGGTGCCGCCTAAGGTACGCAGGGTACTCAGCAGATCTCCATTTAGTTGCCCATTGCCGCTTTTGCCGATTGCCGGAAGCTGCTCGGCAGACAATGGTGTCATGGCAACTGCTGTTTCCGGAGCTAAGCTTTCGTTTTGTACATGCCCACCTCCTCTCCCATAGCTTTGAGCGAGCCGGTTTTGCATGGGGTCAAAGGGCTGGTAATCCGGATATCTGCTATACATCAGCTACCACCCCCTAAAATACCCCAACCTCGTCGCATAGCCTTGGCAATAGTTACAATCTGTGCCGCTCTGTCCATCTTACTGCGCCGTTCGGCGCGGACATAGGGCTTCAGCGCGCTTAACAGGGCAATTCTCCGGTCATCCTTGCCTTGCAGTTCGCCCATAATCTCACCCAGACCCCGCAACATCTTGGGGTCAATGTCACCCAAAATTTCCGTAATGCCTCCCAAGCCTCCAGGAGCACTATTGGCCTCCTGGGCAGATTTTTTTTCTGCATGAGCCTCCGGGCTGGCAGTGGTATCGTTTTGGTTCAGGTTAAGACCTTTGGCAAATTGGGCTATGCTTGCCAAGGCACCTGGATCGTTTAGGATTTTTTGAATTTTTTCGTCAAAACCGTCCATCAAGCTCACCGCCTTGTTAAATATGTGCTATTTATTTCGCAGTGCCATTGCCTGTGCCGCAAGGGACTGGCCTTCCTTGGTGGACATAAGGGATGTCAGCATACGCCCTGCCGCACCGGTATCGCCATCGGCAGCTTGGGAGGCTGCTCTTTTAAGAGCATCCCCGCCCGGACCGGAAAGCTGTCTTAGCAATGTTTTTCCCTCCGGGGAATCCATAATTTGCGCCACCCTTGTCATGTCAAGACCTTGAGCGTTAGGGTGATTCCAAAGGTTTTGAGTTTTTTCTTTAATTTCACGAGACATGTTAAGCCTACCATTTCTCAGACGGCACAAAATTTTAGTTATGCCCATTGTCATTCCCCGCCTGCGGAATGACAGGCAATTTTGAGAGCATTCTCACAGGCAGTATATGCAGATGGGTTTTAAGGTGTTACATACATGACCGGGGATTAATTATGCTGGCATCGAGTGTTAAGGCGCGAAATAAATGGGTGAAGCGATAATTCCCGGGGAGTCTTAATATGACCAAAGGTGTTATTCCCACAGTAAAGACCACGCAAAAATGAATCCGAAGCGGATTCATTTTTGCGTGGATATCAGCAGATAATTTGCCTAAGTAATAGTCAGTCTGACATTTGCTCGCGCAACACCCGGCGAAGCAACGGCGCGGGATCTTGCCAGTTTTCTGATTTAATAACCTTGCCGTCGGCATTGTAATGAACCTTGCCGTCCGGCCAAAGCTTTTGCATATTTGCAGTATGTACTATGCCAAATAGCTCTCCTGGGCTTACACCCATTTCCACAAGAGTTCCTAGCGCGAAATACACTAGGTCGATCATCGCGTCAGCCTGGTCTTCTATGGTAGCCGAATCTATAAACTCCTGGATTTCCTCACGCATCCACAATGCCCGTTTCTGCGTCCGCTCGGCAGTCAGCATTTGCGGTTTTTCCCTGTGCGGGAGTCCGAAGGCTTTATGGAAATCTTTGACTTTTTGCCAAGAATCATTCATAACTATAACCTCTCCTTTTCAAATCCGCAGGGGCGGATAATATCCGCCCCTATCCGTCTCTACAGTTTTTTTACATTCATACTAATTTCGCTCAATGCCTTTGATGCTTCCATGTCGAAGGCTTGGGTCTTTGCCATATCCCCTAAACTCAACATACCAACGACCTTTCCTCCATTGTCTAACACCGGTAGGCGGCGCACCTGTTCGTGGGCCATTTTATGGGCAGCATGGCGTATATCATCGTCAGGGTTTGCATACACAATTCCACGAGACATAATTTCGCGTATTTGAGTGGTCTTAGGATCGCTTTCAGCCGCAACGCAACGCAGTACTATATCCCGGTCAGTCACCATACCACGCAGCTTGCCATCGATTGAACAGACCGGCAAGGATCCTATATTATGTCTGTGCAGCAACCGGGCTGCCAAGATAGCCGGCTCATCGGGGGTAATTGAAACAATATCCGGATTCATAAGCTCTGAAACGCGCATGAGAAAAAACCTCCCTTAACTTAATTCTAGCACTCCCCAATTAAACATTGACAAAATTATTTGCAGGATTTTTGCTGTCATGCGCTACGTCAAAGCAACAGGAATGCTTTCGTATTTCAAGGATTTGCCATGCCGCCTGGCGACAAAGATACCAGTAAGAACCGGCAAGATTTAATCAAAGGGGACGTTAAAGCCAGTATGCCCATTTGCATGGAGGTTATACAATTTCACCTCGCCAAGGGTTCAATGCTACCACAAATAAAATAAAAATTCAAGTATTTTTTGAAATCGAGGCCTATTTTATCTGGCGTTCTCATCATTGACACTTGCACAGCTTGCGCTGAACCTTAGAAATTTGCCCATTGTAAACCGTGTCTAGCTATAGTATAATGGTGAAACTCAAGGATTTCGGGATGAAATTCCAAATGGTCATAGAATGGGAGGAGCAGATGAAGGAAACTATTTACAGCATACCAATCAACGAGTCATTTGAGCTTCAAGATGGTTCTTGCCCGGTCTGCCGTTTGCACAATAGGCTCATTGAGGATTCTTTGGAATACACTCTGAGTCCTGCTATGATGGAGCCGGATGTGCGGGCGAAAACCAACAGGCGAGGCTTTTGTCCGGAGCATATGGCACTGCTGTTGAAACGCCGTAACCGATTGCCATTGGCACTGGTTTTGGAAACCCATCTTATCTGGCTGATAGAAAATCCAAAAACCTTGTCTGATGGGCAGGATTGCTACATATGCGACCGAGTGGAGGGGTTTTTACAGGCGTATTACAAAAATATACTCTATCTGTGGAAAACTGAGTCGGATTTCCGGGATAAATGGTACACCCAATCGGGATTTTGCCGCGAACACACAGCCGGACTAGCGTCCTGTGCCAGCAAAAATTTAACACGTAGGGAGTCTGCGCGTTTTTTAGCTGAATTACAGGATAAGATAAAAGCAGAGCTGTCAGATATGTCTGAAAGTCTTAAGGTGTTTATAAAAAGCTTTGACCATAGGTTTACAGATGTGCCGTTGGGGGAGCATGCGAAATCGGTAGAGCGGGCGGCTAAATTTTTAGGGGCGCATGAGCAGGCTCCATGGTGAGGAAAGGATGGAGGGATAATACCTCACTATCTAACACAAGTGGTATCAATTCAGAGTTATAACATAAAACACACCCCAGTATCATCATCCAATTGCAAATTAAAACAACGTCAGAAACCATCAGTTGCGATGGACATTATTTTTTTGTATAAAGGAGTATAAATATGCGTTATTGCGTTATAGATTTTGAAACTACCGGTCTTGCCCCGCCCCAGAGCGAGGTAATTGAGTTTGCCGCCGTGAGGGTGCAGGATGGGGAGATTGGATTAAATTTAGCTTCATTATGCCGCCCGGTAAATTCATACATATCACGGAAAATCACCGAGATCACTGGAATTACTTCTCAAATGACCGCGGGGTGTCCAAGCTTTGAGGAAAGCCTTATTACCCTGATTGATTTCATCGGCAGCGACACAATCGTCTGTCACAATGCTCCCTTTGACATGGGTTTTTTGAACTATTACTGCCATAAGGCAGGACTCGCTCTTGAAAACCAGACCTTGTGTACATTGGCATTGGCACGCAAGCTCTTCCCCGCGCTTCCCTCCCGCAAGCTTGCCGCCGTTGCCGGACACCTGGGGGTCAAAGCAACTGGATTTCACCGGGCAATGGCGGATGCAATGGCAACTGCCGAGATTTTGATAAAAATGACAGAGATAACAGGCAGAGCAACAGTCAGTTGCTAAAAAAAAATAAGGGAGAGTGACAGGTTTGAATGCAATCGTTGCTGTTGATTCGCGTTGGGGCATAGGGTATAAAGGCAGGCTCCTCTTTTCCATACCTGAGGATATGCGTAATTTCAAAAGAATGACACTGGGCAGGGCTGTTGTTATGGGGAGAAAAACATTGCTCTCGTTGCCCGGGGGGCGTCCCCTGCCCGAAAGAGAGAATATTGTACTCACCCACTCATCTGATTTTAAGGCTGAGAAAGTCTCAGTTATCCATTCAACTGCTGAGCTTTTAAGGAAGCTATCGGCATACAATCCAGGTAACGTGTTTTGCATCGGCGGTGCGGAAATTTACCGGCTGCTTCTTCCGTACTGCAATACTGCCTATATAACAAAGGTTTTCAGGGAAAAACCTGCCGATTGTTTTTTTCCTGACCTTGACGCGGACACTGCTTGGAAATCAGATTTGCGGTCAGATATTATGACCTCGGGGGATCTGGAATTCCAGTTCTGCCGTTACGTGAACAAGAAGCCTCTGAAGCAATACATCAGCCATTGACACAAAAAAACCTCCATGGAAATCAACCAGGGAGGTTTTGTAGAAATGCCATCAAGTGAATATCCTCAAAAACGGTGATTTTGCCCTTTTGATCCGTTCAAAATTTTGTAGCCAAAGCTCCATGGCGAATACTGACCTCAGCCAGCCTGTAATCCAAATATTTCTTTGGCGTAAATCATTAAAATATGTATCCATTTTGTCCTTGTCGATATAGCCCTTCTGAACCATAACACCATCTCTTAATTTTAGGCATATCCAGTCCAGAGTCATTTGGTTATGAAGCTTTGATGGGGTTATACGAGGCATATCTTTCTGGTCTAAGGACCTGGTGGATGGGAATGTGAGTAGCTTTGGGTCAACCCTGTCAAACAAATGAGAATACATATTCGGCCCCAAGGCCGCCTCGGATATTGGAAGAGAAAATAGTTTGTCAAGCACATTTCCGCACAAAAAAGGGGAAAACCCTGTGAAAATTTTTCTATACATAACATGGAAATACAATATATTATTGCCAAGCCTATTTTGCAGACGCCAGTCCATGATACCGCGCGGAGTATTAAAAAATGGTCGCAGACTACCTTCCAGAATTGCCTTGTAGTGATTGTTTACCATCTCAGTGAAGTCATCATGGAGCAGGGCATCAGGACAGTCACTGTGAGTAAATAATTCCTCCAACAGAGAATCGTAGTTCCTTTCTGCGAACAAAAGAGGTAATGTTTTTTGACTGTCATTGAAAAAACGTAAAAGGTTATCGCCGCCTATTCCCATCATCCATAAACGCTTTTTATGAGCGATTTGCTCCGCCACCGGTGCAAACCAAGTATGCAGGACACAGCTATAGCCGGATTCTTTTAGGCAGTTTTCGGCGTATGTTTGGTAAAATTCATCTACTAAGGGATGATTTTCTAATAGAGGGGCGGGTTGCAGATACTCAATTAACGGCTGCAAAATAGCATATTCATTAATTGAGCCGCAGGTATCCGTAACGATTAGAGGGACGTTTATGCCCTGCGACTGGGCTATGCCAACGAGCAACCTGGAGTCCAGCCCCGCGGTAAGTGTGGCAGACAGGGAGGAAGAGTGGTGCCGATAAGCGTTGCTGATGCATTGCCGCAATTCGGAAATAATAGCTTCCGCGATTTGCTGCCCGGGACGATCATCGACAACACCCTTTCCGAATACCGAATCATACGAGCAGAAGATAAATCCCTGTCTTCGGAATTCTGCAATTTCCCCTATTGCAGGTGTAAAAATATTCTCATATAAAGTGTGGTTCCGGGAAAGCCCCCCCTGTTTCAGCATTTCGCTTACAGCAAAAAAATTTATATCAGGAACTCGCGGACAGAGCTCAGCAACTGTATCCGGGTTATCAGATACGTACAAATAGTCCCTGTGCATGGAAAAGAATATTTTGCGCACGGTTGCCCTATCGGAAAACAGGATGTATTTATCATGCTCAACCAAAATCCCGCAAAACTCCCCATTAAGCTTTTGCAGGCCTGATACAGAATTTTGAATCAAATGGACAAACTCCCCATCTTTTAGAGGCCTCATAAGAGAATCCAGCACAAACCCTGATATATACAGAGTAACGCCTGATAGCAGAATTGTCCGGAAATTTACTGATAGCTTGCAGGAGCCGTTTTTCGTGGATAATATAAGCCTGCAATCACCCTCCATGCCCGCATCCCTAAGCGTTTTTTTCATAAGCCTGACCGTCCTCTCCCGAATCGGGCTTTTGCCCGGCGTAGTGGTTCATAAGGCAACCGTCAAGCAAAATAGCCCGCTCGTCATCGGTAATTTCGGGCAGCCGCAGGATAACATCTTGCTCGCCGCTCTCGCTTTTCCAAACCGCGTTTATCTCTGTTGCGCCGTTTTCCAGTGCATGGCGAATACCATGTATGGCAAAAGTGTCTCCGGGCTGACAGCGGGCAGAATCCAGTTCGTCCCAAATAAAGGGGAGCATACCCCAGTTGATTAAATTAGAGCGGTATCTCTTAGTCGCATACTCCAGGGCGATATTGGCTATACCTCCCAAAACACGCTGACAGGATGCAGCCTGTTCCCGGGCAGAGCCGTCTCCCGGACGCAATGCCGCAACGGCACTGCCGAATCCGATCTCCTTGCATCGCTGCACATACCGCGGGTCACGGCGCGAAAGGGCAAATTCAGACAGCCGGATAGGGTTGGAACGGTAAGATGACGTATCCCCCGAAGGAATCAGTTCGTCTGTTGTGGTCACGCTATCATACAGGGCGGCAGCTATGGTAATTGTAATGTCGCTTGGCAGGGGCTGCATTTTAGGCCAATCTGTAATATTGGGTCCCAGTTGTATCTCTGTCTGGGGCAGAGGCTTACTCACACCACGGTACACTCTGGCACGGTAGGGTGCATCGTCAAAGCGGAAATACCCCTCCGGCTCGGGAATTCCGGGCAACTCATCAGCCCCGGTAAGCAATCCTCCCCGGGCGGCGGTTGCCGCGATTGAGCGGGCATCCATCAGGGCTACGTAGGCTGTCTGGCCCTCCCCCGGCTTTGAACCTTCCCTGTTTTGGAAATTGCGTGTGGCGTGGCGTATTGAAAAACCGCCGCTGAAGGGCACATCGCCGGCACCGAAGCAGGGACCGCAAAAGGCGGAGCGTATTGATGCGCCTGCCGCCATCAAATCGTTTAGCGTACCGTCCTGAGTCAATGCCATCATCATCGGCTGGGAAGCGGGGTAAACAGATAATGCAAATTTTCCGGTACCCACCGTATGCCCCTTCAGAATATCACGCGAGGCGCGTATGTTTTGCCATGTTCCTCCGGCACAGCCTCCTATATAGCCCTGGTCTGTACGCAAACGTCCATTTTCGATAAGCCCTTCAAGCCTGGGAGCCTCCTTCAGCTGCCATAGTTCGCCTGCCTGCTGGGCAACCTGGTGGAGGAGGACGGCGGCGTTTTGGTTAAATTCTCGTATAGTATACGCCCTGCTCGGATGAAAAGGCAGGGCGATCATGGGCTCTATAGCAGACAAATCTACCTCAACAGCGCAATCATATAATGCTCCTGGGGCAACGGAAAGGTGCTTGTATTCGTCCTCCCTGCCAAGCACAGCCATATGCCGGCGCGTCACCTCATCAGTTTCCCATATAGAGGACAGACAGGTAGTTTCAGTGGTCATTACGTCAATGCCGTTGCGAATATCCATAGACAGCCCATCAATGCCCGGGCCGATAAATTCTAACACTTTATTTTTTACAAAGCCATTTTCATACACAGCACCTATTACGGCAAGCGCAGCATCCTGCGGCCCAACGCCCGGTTTCAGGCTTCCCTTGATGTATACGGCGGCAACGTCAGGATAGGGTATATCCCAGGTGCGGCCCAAAAGCTGCTTTACCAGCTCAGGCCCGCCCTCACCAACTGCCAGAGTGCCGTAAGGGCCGTATCGTGTATGACTGTCACTGCACAGAATCATTTTACCTGTTCCTGCGTAACATTCACGCATATACTGGTGAATTACCGCCTGATGGGCAGGGACATATTCCCCTCCGTATTTTTTGGCGGCGGCCAGCCCGAACATATGATCGTCCTCGTTGATTGTACCGCCAACGGCACACAGAGAATTGTGGCAGTTGGTCAAAACATATGGCAGAGGAAACTGCTTCAGCCCACTAGCGCGTGCCGTTTGGATAATCCCCACATAGGTAATGTCGTGGGAGGCCATAGCATCAAACTTAATAGATAAATTCTCCATATTGCCTGAGGTGTTATGGGCTTTCAAAACACCCCAGGTCATGGTTTTTTCCCTTCCTTGGGAATTTGGCTGTGCGGGAACAAGGACTTCGTCTTGGTAGAGCATCGGGGCTGAGTGAAGCTTAATCATCAGAAATACCTCCATATTTATTTGTAGTAACTATTACTTTGACCATACGTCAGCTGCTCTGCGTTTTGAGTATAGCAGTTGCCGGAATTGACAAGATTAGCTCCTATTAGAGTACTCCGTTGCCAATGAACTCCCTGATGAGGGAACGTTTAGACACCCAGTCTGCGTGTATGGAGTAAAATTCACCAAGCTCGAGAGCGACTTTATGCAGCTCTTCAGCACGTTCAATATCGCCGGGGATAACTTCAAATAATTTCAATGCATTGCGCTTCAATGCGGAGAGCTCATAGCCAAGGGCAGTGTCGATGATAATGTCGGCTCTTTCTTTGTAGGGGGATATGTATTTTTTCTCACCGCGGCGTACATTTGCCCAGAGCCGCATAGTTCCCTGCGCGCTCATTCCGCGGAAATTATCGTCCCTGATAAGGCGGCGTATCAGGCGCATCCAGGTACCCTTGAAGATAATTCTTTTTTCCTTGCGGATATTTGCACGTGCGCTGACATATATCCGTGTTTCCTTTTGATGTGAACGCTTGTTTTCCCCCAACAACAATGGGTTAAGGGCATGAATCCCTTCAAAAATGGCGATTTCGTCATTTCCTAGTCGCAAGGGGCGGCCTGCTCCATCGGCTCTGCGCTGGGATTTGAAGTCATAGCGTGGTATCATAACCTCAAATCCCTTTGAAAGCTCTGAAAAATGTTCCACGAGCAGGGGAATGTCCATACAGAGCGGTGATTCATAGTCAATGTTGCCGTCTTTGTCCTTGGGATGGGTTTCTTTATCAACTGTCCTAAAATAGTCATCCATGCTTATAACATGGGCTTGTATGCCTTGCCATTCCAGCTCCTGCGCTAATTTGCCCGCAGTTGTGGTCTTGCCTGAGCCGCTGGGTCCAGACAAAAGCACAACCGGGCGCTCCTTAGCTCCGGCTGCAACCGCTGCCGCGGCACGGAGAATTCTGCCGTTTAAGGCATGGTCGCACTCTGCCATAAAACCACGCGGATCGGTCTTTGCGGCGTGCTGGATAGCATCAAAATCAAATGGTGCTGTAATGTAACTCATGGGGATACCTCCTCGTTATATTCTATCGCTGTAGGGTAGTGATTTGATGTATTGCTCCATGTAATGCCAGTCAGGCGTGCCTTGTAACGTGACAGGGAGCTTTACAATCAATTTTTCTATTTTGTCAGGATTAGCTTTTCGTCCATAAGAAAATCTATATTGGTTTTTTCTAAATACTGCAGATAGAAACATTCCAACATAAACATTTATCTTCACCCCTTCAAGAGGGACAAAAATCCGCGAACTGTCAAGAACCCAACACCTATCTGGCTGATATGTTGCAAACATCCCCGCCGCTTCACCTCCGCAAACAAGAGTACCGGCAGAACAGTTCCATCTATCAAAATATCCGTCAACACCATTATTCATAGCTGAAGCAGTAATAACTTTATAGCAATGACTTTCATCAGATGATTCAAAATAATCCTCATTTTTTATAATTCTATTTCCTCGCTTAATCCTAAACAAATCACCCAACAAAAACTCACCCCATTCTTTTATATCAAGCGGTAGGATTTTTGTTTGGTTTATAGCTGTTGTAATCGGATTGTGGTTAAGTGATTTAATATATTGCTCCATAAATTGAAAATTAGGATTGCCGTCTGCCGATGATGGTAAACTGATAATGCTTTCTTTCATTTTATCAATCGTCCATTTCCGGCCATAACCGAAGCGGTATTTATTGGCTTTGATTACGGTTGCTATAAACAAGCCGATATATTTATTCAAAATCCAGCCCTTAGAATACAAGATGTTTACATCATCTGAAGCCCAAAACGACTCGCTTTGATAAAATACTTCCCCAACACTTCCGTTATAGTTGACAGTCAAGCAGTTAGGCTTGAAAATTGGTTCATGGTCAATTAACTGGCGGATGCCATTATTTTCCTTTATAGCACCTATGTAGTTAGTTGTACCATATGACATATCCTCTCTTCTCAGACGTTTCCCCTTTTTAATCACAAACAATTGACCTATAGTATAATCACTCCATGAAATAGAATGCAATATGTTGTTATTCATTGACTTCACCCATCTTTATAAGGTATGCCAAATAATCATTAACTGTCTTTTGGAAATCATCTTGTTTCAATGTGCTGTAATCGGTTTTCATGTACGCTTCACATAACCATTCATCGCTATGCTTAACGCAGGCACGAGCTGAAAGTCCATCAACAACATCACAGCTGCGGTAAAGCTTCAGCCATTGTTTTTTGATTTCCTCCCATCTCCCATAATAATCAATCCGACCTAATTTTTTGCGTTTAACGAACCCGTCATCTTTATAATACCCGAAAAATGTTCCGGGTTCCTGGGTACTGTCGTGAGGTATATGTGCCTGCCATACCATAACGCAGGGGTTTGTGCCTGTAGGATAGAAGATATCGTCAGGCATACTGAAAACAGCTTTTAGCGTATGTTTCCCAAACAGTCTTTCGCGAACCTCCTTGTGCTTTGTGCCGATAGCACAGGACATAGGCACAACTACAACTCCGATACCGCCAGCTGTAAGAATTTCTAACAGCTGTGCCACAAACTCTAATTCAACCTTACCGCCTTTGAGAGAGTAAGGCGGGTTCATGAGCCCAATATTGATGTTTAGTGCCTTCAATTTGCCGGCAATTTGGGGGTCGAAGCAGTCTCCTTTGTAAATATTTGATTTACCGTCATTGCGGATAATCATATTGGTAACGGCAAGAGTATACAGTCCATCGTCAAACTCTATGCCATACAACCGCTCCTCGCGGATAGTATCATATTCGGCAGGGGTAGCCTCTTTGAACATTTTAGACATTGCCGTAACTAAAAAACTGCCGGAGCCGCAGCAAATATCAACAACCTTGAGGTTTTTGTTTACACCTGCCAGCTCAACCATAAATTCGGTCAGGTGCTGGGGGGTCAAAACAATACCAAGCCCGGAGCCGTCTCCTCCTGAATATTTGATAAATTCATGGTAAAACACACCCAGGGCATCAAGGGTACTGTCTGCGTAATTCATCATCGGCTTGATAGTTATGTCAAGCTGTTCAATGTACCAGAGGATAGATTTTTTTTGAATCAGCTGTATAGACGAAAACCTAGTGTTATCCTGGAGCATTTTGAATATTTGTTTAATATATGCCGTTCTGTCATTGCGTATGCCGCCTTTTTTCAATTCTTTTTCTATTGCGGTTTGGATATTTGACATAATAACATCAAATGAGTTCAGGTGCTGATAAACATTTGAAAAGTCATCGTTGTTAAGGGCTATTAAAATCCCTGCTATAAATACAGGCTTGTGTTCTTCCCTAACGGCAATTTCACGTAAACAGTTGTGCATATCAATGGCTGTTTCTCGTATTTTATCAAGAGAATAATCCTTTTGCAGTTTCTCTTTTTTAACAAGTTTAACATCACATTTCATTTCGCGGAGGGTTAAGTTGTCGGTATATAGCTCAATAGCCATAGTGTCACCTCTCTGCATGTTTTGGGATATTGAAAAAATGTACGGCTTCTTATAATTTGTTACGGCAAAACTTCTCAAACATATTCAGGTTCTCGTTTATTTTATCACATCTTTCGAGATATTCCAAGGGGTATTTGCACTGAAAAAATCGCTCAATCCTGTTGGTAGCCGGATCAACCAGCTTAGTAACCCCTCCTGCACCTAGAGCTAAAATAGTGGAAAGTTCCTCCATCATACACAGATTATACAGCCCTTGCTTTCCGGCAAGTGACCAGCCTACATTCTCACGACCTCCCGAGGTGAATTTTTGGCGATAAAGATAATATGGCAGATAGCCGTTGCCAAGCAATGCTTTTTCAGCAAAATCCAATGATTCTTCCACCACATCTGCATTGCCTCCGGGTATATTGTCCTCCATAACCCGGCTGCCTTTTTTCTTGGCTAAGGTATGCACAGTAATGTTTTCAGGATACAAGCCTACAAGACCTTCCAGTGTATGCCTGAAGCTCTCAGCGGTATCCCCCGGCAAGCCGGCGATTATATCTGCATTGATGGATTCAAATCCTGTTTTGCGTGCTATGGAGAATGCCTCAAAAAACATTTCCGGCGTATGCTCCCTGCCAACAGCTGCCAAAACCTCGGGCGAGAGCGACTGAGGGTTAATGCTGATTCGTGTTGTCTCGTGGGATTTTAAAATTCCTGATTTTTCTTCGGTTATGGTATCCGGGCGTCCTGCTTCCACAGTATATTCCCAAGTCCCGTTCAAGTCAAAGCTTTCACCCAGTGCAGCGAATACAAGCCTCAGCTCTTCAGGGGACAAAACTGTGGGCGTGCCGCCGCCCCAGTATACTGTACGAACTCGCAGACCTAATTTTTTGCATAATTCTCCGGCTTGCCTAATTTCCCGGCTAAGTGTGCTGCAGTATTTTCCAATAAGATGTTTTTGCTTTGGTGCTGCTGTGGAAATAAAGCTGCAATATGCACACTTGCTCGGGCAAAAGGGAATGCCTATATAAAGCGAAATATCATATGGCGACAGTTTTTTCTCCAGCTCCCAGGCAAAATCGGCACACCCGGCAGCCAAGCGTGCCTGCGGCTCTGCCACATCATATCGTAATTTCAGTTCACGAATCGGATCCAATCCTGTTTTCAAAATTTCCAAGGCCTTTTTTGCAGGGCGTATGCCAGTAAGGGCACCCCATGGCGGAGGTTCGGTTAATTGCCGGGCAGCTCTGTAAAAAGCCGTTTTGAGAGCATGATCAGGATTGTCTCCTGGCTTGGCGCGTGAAAAGCCTTTAGCACGTTTCCCTTCAAATCCAATCACTGCCGAGGCTGTTTGCCAAAGTGCTCCCTGAGAGAGTTTTGATATTGCTGTTCCCGGGGCGTTTGGCGGAAAATAATTCAACAGGCTTTGTTCTACGGCAAAGTACCGGTCATGCCCCTGAAGAGTTAAGTGCATGACAATGCCTTACGGATGTATTGGTTGTTTGCACGTTCAAGCTCCATGGTGCTTGAACCCCCATGCCCTGGGAATACGGCATAGTCCCCGGGCAGCCCAGATAAGTGCTTGAGGGATGAGAGCATGGCGTTGAAGTCGCCGCCCTCCAAATCGCATCTTCCGCATTCTCCCCGAAACAAAGTATCGCCGGTGTATAGGCTCTGGTCACACAATATACAGCTTGAGCCTGGAGTATGACCTGGGGTGTGCAGCCATTTGAAGGTTAATTCACCCACACAAAACTCCTGATTATCACTAGCATAAATGTCTGGTTGGGTTTTAAGCATCCCTGCATCGCCGCTGTGAATTACTGCGGGTGCTTCAGACAGTTTTTGTAATTCAGGCAATGCGGTAATGTGATCCCAATGACCATGGGTCATAAAGATATATTTAAGCGTAAGCCTTTCTTTTTGTATAATGCTCCAAATGCCCTCGGCATCATCCCCCGGATCAATTACAATGCAATCCAAAGTGTTATCATCATAGACAATATAACAATTAGTTCTAATCCTTCCAACAACTCGCGTGATCTTTTTCTGCATTTCAAAGTCAACTCCTGTGTTATCATTAGTTCCGGCAAAATTTTTTCAAAGGGGCATTGCGTTCAAGCCCCCGAGAACAAAATAGTGGCCGCCGCGGAAGTGTTACCCGCACCTCCTCAGCATGTGGATGAAATGTTACTTTTCCTGCCAAAATCTTTGTGTTGGCTTGTTTTCTATGCAGTCCCACAGAGGACTCATGTAGCGCAGCCGGGCGGTAACCTCCCTTACCGAGCATATAACGTAATCAATTTCCTGCTCGGTGTTATTTTCAGATAAAGTCAGCCGCAGACTGCCGTGGGCTAATTCATGAGGCAGCCCGATTGCTAAAAGAACGTGTGAAGGGTCGAGGGAAGAGGATGAGCAGGCAGAACCTGATGAGGCGCAAATACCCAGACTGTCCAGTTGCAGAACAAGGCTTTCGCCCTCTATGGCCTCAAAAATAAACGAGGCGTTTCCGGGGAGGCGGTTTTCCGGGTCGCCTGTCAAAAAACTGTACGGTACAGCGTTGATAATTCCATGTATAAGCCTGTCCCTTAAAGCGGCGGTTTTGCGTATGTTTTCCGCCATATTCCCTAATGAATGTGATAACGCCGCTGCCAAGCCAACAATACCCGGTATATTTTCGGTGGACGAACGTAGTCCTCGTTCATGTCCGCCTCCGTGCAGCAATGGTGTCATGGATATTCTTTTTGCGATATACTGCACTCCAACGCCTTTTGGCCCCCCGAATTTATGACCCGACAATGTAAGCAGATCAATATCCGGGGTAATAGCAATCGGTATATGTCCAACAGCTTGCACGGCATCGGTATGAAACAGTATGTTTTTGTCGTATTCCTTGACAATTCGTGATAAGGCGGCAACAGGGGCAATAGTCCCTATCTCGTTGTTTGCCGCCATTATGCTAACTAAAGCTGTATCTGGTCGCAAGGAGGCTTTCAGGCTGGCGGGGCTTATATGCCCATTTTTGTCAACCGGAAGGAATGTGACATCACCGCCCTGCTTTTCTATATGCTGTACTGTGTGAAGGACCGCATGATGCTCGGTTGCGGGGATTACTATATGCTTGCGTTCAGGATTACGCAAGAGGGTGCATTTGATCGCCCAATTGTCACCTTCCGTGCCGCCTGAGGTAAAGTAAACCGTTCCTGGCTCCGTCCCTAAATTGCCGGCAACAGAACGCCGTGAATTTTCCAATACAGCTTTAGTTTCTCTTGCCATTTTATATATGCTGGAGGCATTGCCGTAGTTATCCTCATGCCATGGACGCATAGCATCAAGGGCCTCTCGGCAGAGCGGCCGCGTTGCGGCATTGTCGCAGTATACAAACATTTCAGTTCCTCCTGCTTCTAAGATATGATAGTCACAGCGATTTTTCTATAGCGTCCCGCGCTAATTGGTCACAGCGGTTATTGTACTCATTGTCGGAGTGGCCGCGTACCCAATGGGGAGTTACTTTATGGATATCGCACAGAGCCAAAAGCCGCTCCCACAAATCGGTGTTCAATGCCGGTTTTTTGTCAGATTTAACCCATTTGCGCTTTTGCCAGGATTTTGCCCAGCCTTTAGCCAGTGCGTCAACGACATACTTAGAGTCGGAATACATATCAATGGTACAGGGCTGGTTCAATGCTTCCAGGCCAGCAATAACAGCCGCAAGCTCCATGCGGTTATTGGTTGTATCTCGCTCCCTGCCTGAAAGCTCCTTTTCTATTTCACCGAATTTCAAAATTGCCCCCCATCCCCCAGGTCCCGGATTGCCGCTACAGGCACCGTCTGTGTACAGGGTTACCATTTTCACAAAATCACCCCTCCCATAATCCAGGATAACATTGCCGCACGGCAGTCAAAAGAAGCTCACGAGCTTTTTTTACATCTGCATCATGCAATCGACAACCGCCTGCACGCGCATGACCGCCGCCGCCAAGCAGTGAACAAATAAGATTTGCCTCATAAGGCGCGGCGGTACGAACTGAAATTTTACAGCAGTTTTGTTCCTGGCGTATCAGCAGTCCAATCACAACACCTAAAATCTGCCTAGGTAATGCGGATAAGCTTTCCAAATCATCCTCGCAGGCCTTTGCCTTGGCTATATTCTCAAGGTAAAGGCTAGCCAAAGCGATTTTTCCTCCAGCTGAATATTCAATTCCCCTAAGGACGGTGCTTTCGACTTCTATGCGTGACGGCGATTTTTGTGAAAAAACCATTTCGTCTATCTCGTAAGCCGCCAACCCGGCTTCTAAAAGCATAGCGGCTAAACGATGTGTCCGGGCAGTTGTTGAGGAAAAGCGAAAGCACCCAGTATCAGTTGTGATTGCCAAATATAGCACCTTAGCTATATCCTTGCAGAGCTCAATATCCATTTCCAGCAACAATAGCAATATAATCTCGCCGCAGGCCGCCGCCGCCGTGTCTATATAATTGATCATGGCATAGCAATTGTCCGTAAGCGTGGGATGATGATCTATACGAGCGTCAACAGTCAAATCTCTCCATAACAATGGAATCAACCCCTGGCTGGCAATGTCAACGGTAATAACTGTGTCATAGGTATATCCTTGCGGGGGGAAAAGTTCCTGGACAAAGGGTAAATATCTAGGCGTGATTTCCGGATTGCATCCCACATAGGCGGTTTTCCCTAATTTACGCAAGCCAAGGCAAAGTCCGGCGGCACTGCCTAATGTATCGCCATCCGGGGAAATATGAGTCAGTATAATAAAATGGTCACGCTCCCGGAGAAGCTTGAGTATATCTTTCATTACCGTGCATCAGCCCCATTCCCTCATTTGCTAACAGTGTATCTTCAGAACATGTGACAAAAATTAAGAGCACTACCATAAAACCCCCATAAACAGGCTCATGGACTCATCATAGAAGGATACCTGATTACGGAAGCATATAAAACATGCATAGCTTTTTGTCTCACAATCACAAAAATATACCTCTACCCCCGCCAAACACATGGGCAACAGTTCCTATGAATCTGTTATCTCATTTAAAATCCCTAAAATCCGTGCGCCTTCTTGAATTGAACCATCGGCAATAAACTCCAGCTCAGGCAGATGCCTCAGGGATAAAACCCGCCCCAATTCACGCCGGAGGTAACCTGAAGCACTCTGCAAGCCCCTTTCCAGGGTTTTGCGGTCACCGCCGCCCATTGACGAAACATATACCCTGCACAAAGACAGATCATTAGTGGTATCTACCCTTACAATGCTGACAAGCCCCTGTATGCGCGGATCCTTTAGACTGGGGAGCAACGAGGACAGTGCACGCAGAATTTCCCCATTGATTTGCCCTATACGATTGGCAGAAGCCATAATTAATCTCTCCCTAAAATTCCGTTGCAATTTGCTCCCTGCTCGGCTATGGATTAATGCTTAATCTCCTCCATCACAAAGGCATCTAAAATATCGCCTTCTTTAATGTCGGTGTATCTTTCGGCAGAAATACCGCATTCATAGCCTGCCGAGACCTCCTTAACATCGTCCTTGAAGCGTTTGAGTGCGGCAATAGGACCCTCGTAAACAACTATACCGTCCCTGACTACGCGCAGCTCAGCATTGCGGGTTATTTTACCTTCTAAGACATAAGAGCCTGCAACCGTACCTATATTGGAGGCCTTAAATACCTGACGCACCTCGGCCTTACCCAAAATAACCTCTTGGTATTTTGGTGCAAGCATTCCTTTCATTGCAGCCTCAATTTCGGCAATGCAATCGTAAATAACTCTGTAGAATCTAAGCTGAACGTCAGATTGCTGCGCACTCTGCTGGGCAGAGGAATCTGACCTGACATTGAAGCCTACGACAATTGCGGAAGCTGTGGATGCCAGCAGTATATCCGATTCATTAATCGCACCCACGCCGGAATGAATAACCTTAACTCGCACTTCCTCGTTGTTGATTTTTTCAAGTGAGGCTTTAACGGCTTCAGCCGACCCCTGCACATCTGCCTTGACAATGATGTTAAGATCCTTGACCTGACCCTGCTGAATTTGGGAATATAAATCCTCAAGTGACACATGGACAGAAGGCGGACGGTTCATCTCGTCTTTGGCCTCTTGCTTGCGCTGATCAACAAGCTCTCTTGCCATACGCTCATCAGCTACAGTATGGAATGTGTCGCCTGCCTCTGGTGCCTCGCCAAGACCGATAATTTCAACGGGAATAGAGGGGCCTGCCGCTTCAATTTTGTGTCCTCTGTCGTCAGTCATGGCGCGTACACGCCCAACAGTTTTACCGGCAATAACAACATCACCCTGTTTCAAGGTTCCGTTTTGAACCAAAACAGTTGCTACCGGACCCCTGCCTTTGTCAAGCTTGGCTTCTATGACCGCACCGCGTGCCGCCCTTGCAGGGTTGGCTTTAATCTCCCTCATATCAGCTGTAAGAAGAAGCATTTCAAGCAGATGGGGCATACCATCGCCCGTTTTTGCCGAAACGAGGCACACAATTGTATCCCCTCCCCAGCTTTCTGCAACTAGATCGTACTCGGTAAGTTGTTGCATAATTTTGTCGGGGCTGGCCTCAGGCTTATCAATTTTATTGACGGCAACAATTATGGGGATTTCAGCAGCCTTAGCGTGATTAATCGCCTCTACTGTCTGGGGCATGATGCCATCATCTGCGGCAACCACCAAAATGGCAATATCAGTTACCGATGCACCACGCGCCCGCATGGAGGTGAACGCGGCATGACCAGGCGTGTCTAAAAATGTAATGTGCCTGTCGCCCGAGCTTACACGGTAGGCACCGATATGCTGTGTAATGCCGCCGGCCTCTCCCGAAACAACATCCGCACTTCGGATATAGTCCAACAAACTAGTTTTTCCGTGGTCAACGTGTCCCATAACGACCACCACCGGGTCACGAGCCTCCAAATGCTCATCAATGTCTTCGGTAGTGTCTATTAAACGTTCTTCGATTGTGACAAACACCTCTCGCTCCACCTTAGCACCAAACTCCAAGGCAACCAAGCTTGCTGTATCAAAATCAACAGACTGGCTTAGACTGACCATAACTCCTAGTTTCATTAATTTTGAAACAACCTCTGCTCCGGTCTTCTTCAAACGAGCTGCCAATTCTCCAACGTTGATTTCATCGGAAATCAGCACTTTAAGCTGCTGTTTTTTGAGTTGCTCTATACGCTGACGGCGCCTTTCATTTTCTTCCTGTAATTTTTTCTGGCTGACAAACGCCGAGGGACGCTGATTTCCTCCTGAACGCTTAATTTTTTCTTTACCCTGCTTCATCCTTCCCGCTTTTTCAGGGACCAGCCTCTCTACGCGTTCATCATAGTGCGACAAATCCACGGCACCGCTACGCCGTGTGTCAACAATCTGTGTTTTACGAGGACCCTTGGCAGGCAAGGGCTGTTTAGGTGTTTTTTGCTTTTCGGAGTTAGGCGCGGAAGCGGATGAATCGGATTTGACTTTTTCTTTTACCGCAGCAGAATCGCCGGATGACCCGGCTTTAGGCCGGGGTTCGCTTATTTGGGGCTTAGGCTCTGTATACACGTCCGCAAAGACCGACTCTATGTTCTCAATTTGATTTTGCTCTGTCAAAACAGCGAAAATCAAATTGAGCTGGTCGGACTCTAAAACCTGCATATGTGTTTTTGGGCGAGTAAAATGCTGTGCCAAAATATCCGAGATATGTTTAGTTTCCATCCCAAAATCCTTGGCAAGCACGTGTACCCGGTATTTATTCGCAGTAGACATAAAAAACCCCCTGTTGCAATTTGTGTTTAGGAAAGCCCTGAAACTGATCTTTATCTTCGCATCATGCCGGCTCGCGGCCCCTTTAGTTCGTAGCTTATGCTGGTGGCAAAGCCTTTTTCTGTAATGGCGGCCACGGCACAAAGCTGTGTGCCTATAGCTTGCCCCAATTCAACCGATGTATAAGGGGCGGTGATGATTTCGACATTAGCCTCGGCACCTATGCGTGCTGCCCTTCGGGAAACGGCAATCCCGGCATCATTTGCCAATACAATAAGCTGTGCCGTCCGGGTGTTGGCGGCTACAGTGTCGATTCCAAAAATTGCCCTGCCGGCACGCCGGGCTAATCCCAATGTCTGAAGAAACTTACTCATGCTTGGCACCCCCGTTTGAATCCAGAATTGCTTGAAGGCCATCGTAAACCTCACCGGGAACTGATAATCGGAAGTTGCGTTCCAAGACCTTGCTTTTACGAGCCTTTTTGAAGCATTCAGGGGCAGGGCAAATGTAGGCACCCCTGCCCGGTTTTTTCCCGCCCTCATCAATTGAAATTTCACCCAAAGGGCTTTTTGTCACACGGCAAAGCTCTTTCTTAGGCTTATGCTCCCGGCATCCCAGGCACTGCCGCAAAGGCGTTTTTGTTTTTTTTCGCATAAAGGAAATCCCTCCATGTAACCTGCTTTTAGGTGGCATCTAAATTATAACACTCCTAAACAGTCATTCCTTTGCAGACGTAGCGGCAGATCTCGATTCGGGCTTGATGTCGATCCTGAATCCAGTAAGCTTAGCGGCAAGACGAGCATTTTGCCCTTCTTTTCCTATTGCAAGAGATAGCTGGTCATCGGGAACTATTACGCGGCAGCTCCGCGGATCAACTTCCTCAACACCGATCACATCGGCAGGGGCCAAAGCTTTTGCAATAAACTCCGCCGGATCCTCAGAATATTTTATCAGATCAATTTTTTCGGAGCCAAGCTCGCTTGTAACAGCATCAATTCTAGAACGCTGAACACCGATACAGGCACCGACCGGATCAACATTTTCATCCTTAGACCAAACGGCGATTTTTGTACGCTGACCGGCTTCTCTTGCAATAGAACGGATTTCAATGGTCTCGTCATGGATTTCCGGAACTTCAAGCTCAAAAAGCCGTTTTACTAGCCCTGGATGGGTACGTGACAGCACCATCTGAGGACCGCGGTGGGTCCTTCGCACTTCAATAACATAGACCTTGATTCGATCCCCTGCCTCCAAAACTTCATCGCGGATTTGCTCGCCGGAGGGAATAGATGCCTCTCTCGTTTCCCCTCCCGATGTAATCTCCACCATAAGTGTTCCGGTGCGAGGATCGGAGCGCAAAACTTGCGCAGACAACACCTCATGTTCCCGGGAGGAATACTCTTCGTAAACCATCCCCCTTTCTGCCTCGCGTATGCCTTGAATGATAACACCCTTGGCCGTTTGGGCGGCAATGCGTCCGAAATTTTTTGTGGGAATCTCAATATTGACCGTATCCCCTACATCTGCCCCCGGTGAAATCTCCCTTGCTTGTGCAACGGTCATTTCAAAAACAGGGTTTTCCACATCCTCTACCACATACTTCTGCTGGTACATCCGCACCTCTTTGCGGTCATCGTCCAATTCAACAAATACGTTATCGGAAACTCCCTGATTGTCCCTCTTGAAAGCGGCGGTCAGTGCCTGCACAATCTTCTCGTGCATATATGTGCGCGGAATGCCCTTTTCCTTTTCGATCATGGCGATTGCATCAAAAAACTCAGCGTTCATCTTTTTATCTCCCTTAAAATCGTCTTTACTTGGGCGACCTGCCTCATGGAGAAGGCTACGCCGTTCTCTAAAGAAATTGTTTGCCCATCATACCCGGTTAAAATACCTTGCCATTCTTTTTTGTCTTCATGGGGAGCGTACAGCCTGATTTCCACCAGGGAACCCATAAACCTGGCAAAGTCGCCGCCCCTTTTCAAGGAACGTTCTAAACCGGCGGATGAAACTTGAAGGACATAGCTTTGCTTGATAGGGTCGTGTTCGTCCAGCAGTGGGTCAAGAGCCAGGCTGACAGCCTGGCATTGATTGACTGAAACTCCGTCTTGGCAATCAATGAGGACTCGCAAAACCCATCTCCCGGCTTCCTTGACAAATTCAACGTCCCAAAGAGTAAGACCCAACTCCTCGACTACCGGGCGAGCTAAAGACTCAACAGTTTTGACAACTTTACTCATGAGTTACCGCGCCTTTCTCCTCTTTGAGCAGGGGTTGGAGCACATCATACAATAAAGAGTGGGCAACCCCACTCTCCACAAATAACCCCTACCATGTAGAGTATATCACAGCACAGAGAAAAATCAAGCCCTATTTTCATTTTTTTTAGATAATTTCACGCCAATCTATTTTGCCCCGCTTGAAACAGCCGTTTGCCCGTATCCGTGGCGCACGACAAACGCATGAATGAATAAAACATGAACAAATTATGTAAACCTGTGGTATAATCAGTCCGAAGGGGTGATTATAATGGGAAACATTCTGGCATATTTAGATTTGGTGCAAGACAACCGGCAAGAGAAAAAAGTTTTACATAA
>Ga0099364_10000472_pt1 | contig 67936 bp, 56 predicted proteins | sample TergutTh196P3_FD_73070 | JGI IMG/M metagenome (GOLD analysis project Ga0099364, IMG submission 73070) | Microcerotermes parvus P3 segment gut microbial communities from Pointe-Noire, Republic of the Congo - Th196 P3 | ecosystem: Host-associated > Arthropoda: Insects > Digestive system > Gut ... | reverse complement strand
AAACAAAATAAGCGGGACATAATTTTACGGGCTACGGGCTACGGGCTACGGGCTACGGGCTGCGGGCTACGGGCTACGGGCTACGGGCTACGGGCTACGGGCTACGGGCATTCAAAGAACAGACGGCCGATGGCCGCCCCTATGGCGATTGCGTATCCATTCCCGAATGTAAATCCAACTGCCGGCACGTCGAAATTATTAGATATGAACAAATATTTAAGCGGACTTCCTGTATGGGTGCCGCTTATTTTGTTTGTGCTTGTCGCAACAGTTCGCGCAATGAAGCACACATGAACCTGGTGGATTGTCGGGAGAGTGATAACTGTGAATGATTATTTCCCAAAAAATTTAGAGGTTGAAAGTAACGCGCCGGCACCTGAAGATTTTTTCGTCCATAAGGCTTGTGATACGCCAAAAATTACATTCGTAGTCCCTGTTTACAATATGGACAAATACATTGCTCGGTGTTTGAAATCTTTGCTAAACCAAACCTTTGAAGAGATCGAGGTCATCTGTGTTGATGACGCGTCAACCGATGATACGGGGTCTGTCCTCAGATCAATCGCCTCAAGAGATAAACGCCTGACCGTTATCACATTTCCCGAAAATCGCACGGCGAATCAGGCGAGAAAGGATGCCGTGCTTGCATCGCGAGGCGAATATATTTTGTTTTGCGATGCCGACGACACCTACAGTCCGGACGCCTGTGAAAAACTGTATTCTGAGATGCTGCGCGACCCGGTAGATATTCTTCATTTCGGCGTTAATGTAATCAACTGCGGTAATTTTGAGAGTGAAAAGGCATGGCTTGACGCAAATCTTATCCCTTACTTTGGGTCGCTGCGAGGCAAAGATGTATTTGAGGCATGCTTTAGTGATGGGCCTCACAGGGCGGCCTACATTTGGAATAAGATGTACTCCGCTCCTCTTGCAAAGAAAGCCTTCTCTTACGTGGAAGACGGCTGTTTGCTCCGCGGGGAAGATCTGTATGCATTTGCGCTGTTATCTTATTTTGCCGATTCTTATCGCGGCATTGCCGGAGAACGGTTCTATCATTATCATTTTGGGTTAGGCGGGGAAGGCATACTCTCCTTTTCCCCGAGTCAATTTTCGCGGTTTTTTTGCTCAGGTAACAAAATAACAGAGGCTCTTAATATTTTTTTTGAATCAGAGGGGTTATACGATGAATACCGGGATATTTGGCAAAACATTCGCTCGACGTTAATAGAGGATTGCGTTCATAAATGGCATACCAGAGTATCCGCTCCCGACAAAGGCATATGCTATGACATGATGCTGAAGGCATGGCCCGGCTGGATGATTGCGGAAAGCGTCGCCCGCCGGTATTGGCACAGTCCGGGCGAGGCGATGGAGTTACTCGGCGCTTCTAATCTTCGTAAAATTTCTAAAGATGTAAAAGTAATCGGCATGTATTATCACAGATTGGTAAACGGCGGGACGGAAAGGGTTATTCAGCTTCTAACGCCGCTTTTGACGTCAATGGGGTATCGGGTGGTGATTCTTACGGATATGCAGGGCCCCGATGATTTTATACCGCTGCCGGAAGGCGTAAAGCGGTATATGATTCCAAACCACGGTATCGGCCGGCCTCAGGATTATTTTCAGCGCGCCGGGAAAATAAGCGAAATTATCCATGCGGAGGGTATTGATGTTATGGTGCACCACGCATGGGACAATCCCATGCTGGCTTGGGATATGCTGGTGATAAAATCCGCCGGCGCCGCCTTTGTCGTTCACTGCCATAATATATTTTCTGTGCAGCTTCTGTCTTCTTCGGATTACTTTGCGGCAATGCCGAAGGTTTTTGGATACACTGATGGGATTGTATGCCTGAGCGAAGTTGATGAGTGTTTTTGGAAGCGTTTTAACGCAAACGTCTTTATCGTTTTAAATCCGCCGACCTTCGATATCAGAGGCTCCGTGCCTTCTGAACTGACGGAAAAAAATATTTTGTGGGTTGGCAGGATTGATCCACAAAAATGTCCGGAAGATGCCCTGCATATCTTTAAAAAGGTCCTTCTAAAAGTTCCGGAAGCCCGGCTGCAGATTGTGGGCAAATCGGAAAAAAAAGAAGATACAAAACGCCTGGAGAAGCTTGCTAAAAAATTGCGGATATCCGGCGCGGTGGAATTTTGCGGCTATCAGGAAGATGTTTCGCCATTCTTTACGCGGGCTTCAGCTCTTTTGTGCACTTCGAAACATGAGGGCTTCCCTCTTGTTTTATTTGAAAGCAAAATCTTTGGGGTGCCAATCGTAATGTATGAGCTGCCTTATCTGACGCTGTCAGCCGGTAATCACGGCATCTTTCCGGCTCCGTTAGGGGACACGGACGGCGCGGCCGGCCATTTAGTCCATTTGCTGACAGATGAAGACGCGAGATTTACAGCCGGCGCGGAAGCTCGCGCTCACGCGTTGGAGCTGGCGGCATACGATTATACCGCTGTGTGGCGGAGCATTTTTGACAGCCTTGCATGTCCCGGCGCGGCGGGAGATACTGACGATGCGGAAAGCTTCATGTGGGACACCCTTCTTAACCACTACGCTTATGGAGTCAGGCATCAAAACGAGCAGTCCTGGGCGGCAGTCCGCGCGATGAAGCGCACATGGACTTGGAGGATTGGGCGTATATTCGTGGCAGTGCCTAGGCTTATCCATCGGTTTATCAAGAGGAAAATTTTAGGGAGAAGGTAGCGTCAATCACCAGGCGGATATGCATCCGTCGGCCCGCGGTTCGGTTGCGCCCGCAAGCGTGCCGTCCTGTGTCCTCCAGATAATCTGTCCCCTTCCGAATGCAAAGTTTTCGGCGGCGACCGAGGTCTCGTGCCCCATCTCCGCTATTTTTTGAACGACGCGCTCGTCCCATCCCTGCTCGAAGGATATTTTTTTCCCGCGTGTCCACTGCCACCTGTGCGCGTCAAGCGCCTCCTGCGGATTCATTGCGAAATCCACGCAGTTCATAATGACCTGTACGTGGCCCTGCGGCTGCATAAAGCCCCCCATCACGCCGAAGGGGCCGACAGGTTCGCCGTATTTGGTGAGGAAACCGGGGATTATCGTGTTATACGGGCGCTTGCCTCCCGCCGGCGCGTTGCCGGTTGCCGCTTCCGTTTCATCCCCGAAGGAAAAGCAGTTCGCCCTGTTGTTGAGCGAAACGCCGGTGCCCGGCGGAACGATCATCGCTCCGAAGCCCATGAAATTGCTCTGTATGTATGAAACCATATTGCCCTCTCCGTCGGCGGCGCACAGGTACACCGTCCCTCCGGGGCGAGGGCTGCCGTGACCGTAAGAGCCGGCCAGTTCGCCGATCATCGCGCGGCGGGAGGTAATGTATTCCTCCGACAGCAGCTTTTCGACCGGCGCAGGCGCGAACCTCGGGTCCGCGACATAGCGCGAGGCTTCGGCGAAGCCGAGCTTTATCGCCTCAATCTGACGGTGTATCGCGAGGGGATCGTCGTGGCCGGAATATTCGAAATCCCGCAGTATTCCGAGAGCGATGAGGGCCGCTATGCCCTGGCTGTTCGGCGGCGTCTCCCACACGTCGTATCCCTTGTAATTAACGCTGATGGGGTCGATCCATTCCGGCCGGAAAGAGGAGAAGTCGCCTTCCGTAAAAAAACCTCCGGTCCGGCGGGAAAACCCGATTATACGCTCCGCCGTTTCACCCTCGTAAAACGATTCCGCGCCGCTCTCCGCTATCAGCTCAAGCGCGCGGGCCATGTCGTTACACCTGAACAGTTCGCCGGGACGCGGCGCGCGTCCGCCGGGACAGAATGTCTCGAACCATCCGGCGTGGGCCTCGCCCTTGGGAGGCTGGAAATTCCGCAGCGCCCGTTCCCAAAAACGCGCGACGTTGACGGGAACCGCAAAGCCCCCTCGCGCGTACTCGACGGCGGGGGCGAGCGTGTCGGCGAGCGGCAGTTTCCCCAACGACTTGGAGAGTTCGGCCCATGTCCGCGGCGCGCCAGGCACGGTGGATGCCTCCCAGCCGCGCAGGGGTATGCCTTCCCATTTGCATGTTTTGGGAGAGGGGCCGCTTCCGTTTATCCCGCGCAGCTTGCCCTCGCTCCATACGAGTGCGAACGCGTCGCTGCCGAGTCCGTTCGACACGGGCTCGGTCACCGCGAGCGAGGCCGCCGCCGCTATTGCCGCGTCAATAGCGTTGCCCCCGCGCCTTAAGATATATATTCCAGCCTCCGCCGCGAGAGGGCTCGTGGTCGCTACCATTCCGCGCGAGCCGTAGACGATATTTCTTCTTGAAGGGTATCTGTAAAAATACGGATCGTATTTCAAAATTTTTTCCTCCGCCAAACGCTTGAAACCTCTCGGGTTTGCCTGTAAAATAACCGGGCTTGGGATTCAGTCCCGTGCGGCGAAGCCTTGTGAACCCCGCCAGGTCCGGAAGGAAGCAACGGTAAGCAAACCGCTTCGGGCGCCATGGGGCCGCTGGGTCCCGGGCTTTTTAATTATAGCCCCCCGGTGATCGGAAAATATATCCTCAAGTGCGTGATGGACTTGAGAGCCTCGGGAGCCAAACCGGAGACCGCGGGCAGCGTCGTCCATTCTCCTCCGTCGAGGCGTACCGTGACCAGAGACCTTCTGCCATATGTGGACCAGACATCCCACAGCCTCTCACCCCTCGACGGGCCGGGAACCAATCCTCCGGCAAACAGGGGTTCGGTTCCGCCCATGTCCGACGCGCCGTCCGTCGGGCCTATCACCATCCACTGAGTCGCGCCCCACACACCCTGCATCTCAGCCGAGCTTATCGCGTGATCCCACGGGATGATCTGAAAGCCGCCGATAATCCCGTAGTCGGACGTGCTCACATCTATAACACCCGAGTGGTTGGCCCGGACGCGGCTTCCCCATTGGTAAAGCGTACCCTCGAACCGCCCCACCCCTCCGAGCGGTCTTATCACCCTCGCTATAACGTCAGCCGAACTCCTGCTGTACGCGACGACGCGGCCTCCCGGCCTGTTCTCGAAGTCCACCATGTACGGCGCGTCCCTCTCGGACACCTTAAAGATCAGGATGTCGCCCTCTTCCGGAAGTTTCTCGTGAAGCGGATGGGTTTCGGAACCGCTTTTCACGGTGATCTCGGCACCGGCCGGAGGCGCCCACGCGCCGAAGAACGACTCCCCGGCGCGGCAGTCCAGCACTATCGCGGCTCCCGGACCTGCTGCGGGAGCTATCGTCTCTCGCGGCAGCACGCTCATTGTGCGCCCCTGCCCGTCCTCCACGCCGATAAGAATATGCGCGGCATTCACCGCCGAAGCCGTTACCGTCCCCGGAGTTCCCCAGGCGCTTGCGGTGTAGCTTGGCCATCTTGTGCGCTCCGGCAGTTCAAGCACATGCCCGAGCGTCCAGGTCCGCCCGTCCGGCAGAACGGCCCGAACCTCCGCCCCGCGCTCGAACGGCAGGTGTATCTCGAAAATTTCCCGCTCCGACGCCGCAAAAGCGGCGCAAAGCGGCAATACCATGATAAACGCCGGAATTAACAGGAAAAAAGCCCTTTTCATTGTGCGCCTCCTTATATCCCAATAAAACCAAACAACTCTCCGAATGTGGGGAAATACGCGGGTATGAACCAAATCGCCCATATATTGGCCGCGGCGTGAAACAGCGTGCATGTCGATATGTTGCCGTGACGCTCTCTCAGCGCGCCCATTATGAAGCCGGGGAAAAATACCGCGACCACGAAAAAGGCCCGCGCGACAAACACGTGGGCAAGCGCGAAAACGACGCTGGTAATGGTTATCGAGGTGATCGCGCCGAATTTTTTTCTGCACAGCGGCTGTATCCATCCCCTGAAAAAGACTTCCTCTATGACGGCGGCGGAAACGCCGTTTATCCCCCACGACGCCGCGCGGAAGAAGAAGACGCGCCGGGGCAGGTCCTCGCCCGGCCAGTTCATCGAGACCGCCGAAAGCGCCGCCAGTACCGCTACTGTGACTGCGGCGCACTCAATCGCGCCTTTGCGCGTAAACGCCCATGACAGGCCGTAGGACTCCGGCGGTTCTTTCCTGTGGCGGCACCATAAAAACGGCGTAATCGCCAGCGCGATCCCGGCGAGCGTAGGGATCAATGCAGAGATGCGCACTTCGAACAACGACCGTAAAAAAACGCCTCGGCGCCCTCCACGGACGAGACGCCGCCCGTCGGCACAAACGCGGACATGACGTCGAACGCCGTTCCGACGTCGAACAGCTTTTTGCACTGCCTGCACAGAAAATGCGCGTGCAATGCCGTGTTGGGATCGAAGCATACCTTCCTCTCATCGATGGAGAGCACCCTAAGCATGGAACCCTTCGCGAGCAGCCGGGCAGTGTTGTACACCGTCGCGATGGACAGCGTCGGGTGGCTGGGCTTGAGTTCATGGAAAATCCCCTCCGCCGAGGGGTGGTCGTAATTATTCTCCAGTATCTTCAATATGGCGATTCTGGGTGACGTGATTTTCGCGCCGCAGGCTTGCAGGTATTTGATTCCACTGTCGACCGTCAGCATATGGTTTCCTCCTCCAATTCGTCCATAAGTGAATCTATCCTGTCAGTCAGGCGTTTTTTCTTGTCGGCGTCCAATGCGAACGACGCGCGAATATAGTCGCCTTCGCGCGCGCCGCGCGGAAGGACGCAACTCGGCACGTTCGCCGTAAATTCCGCGTCGCCGTATACGAGCGTGGCGACCCCTTCCGAAATCCTGTCGACAAATAATGAAATCCCCATGAAATATCACCTCAGAAAATCGACGCGCGCCTTATTTTGAGCGAGCGGCCGTCCGTGGTTATCCTGATCTCTCCGTCCGCGGTCGCGCGGCTTCTCAGGCTGAACCGGGACATCAGGTCGAGCACTTCGCGGTGTGGGTGCCCGTAGGGGTTGCCCTCCCCGTATGTCAATATCACGAGGTCGGGGGACACCTCGCGCAGCATCCGCTCGTCCGTCCCGTTTCGGCTGCCGTGATGGGCCATCTTGAGGACTGCCGCGCGCGGGAAGGTTTCGACGCTGTTCCTCTGGGCCGTTTCCATGTCCCCCGTCATGAGGAACGCGACGTCGCCGTATACCACGCGCAGGACGAGCGAGTTGTTGTTCGCGTCGCTCTCCGTGCTGCGAATATCCCTCACCGGAGCTATCACCTCTATCGATACGTCCCCGAAATTCTCCCTGTGTCCCGCCTTCGGGCGCTCGAATTTCACGCCCCTGTCGCGAATGGTCTGAAGCATGGAGATCTGGGCCTCAGAACCGTGATTGTACCCGCTGTCCCATATACGCTCCACCGGGAACGCCCTAAGCGCCTCCGCCATTCCGCCTATGTGATCCTCGTGGGGATGGGTCGCCACAGCGAGGTCGATCCGCCTCACGCCCAGATTTCGCAATCTTGACACGAGGGCTTGCGACGTCCCCCGCGAGCCGGCGTCCACCAGCACGTTTTCCCCGCCCGGCAGGCGGAACAAAAAGGCGTCGGCTTGTCCGACGTCGAAGGCGTAAAAGGACATTCCCCCGCCAAACAGGGAGGGCAGCTCGAAAAGCGACAGCGCCGCCAATACTGCCGCCAGCGCTAACAAATAAAAGACCGGCTTGACGGTTTTCATCGGGCCGCTCAAACGGTATCCAGATTTTTCCTCAATTCGGCGAGCGTGGCGGCAGCGGGCTCGAAATCAAGGTCTTCCATCTGCTGTATCAATTCCTCGCTTCCCGGTATCCGGCGGAGATCGTCGATAAATTTCCTGCACTCCGGGTTGCCCATTTCGAGCAGGGGCTCAAGTTTTTCCAGTATTTCACGCGCGGAGTCCGCGTCGAAGGGCTCGGCCGGGGCTGTCGTTTCGGATTTTGGCTCGTCGCGGGACAAGGGGGCAAATTCCGCGAGCGCGGCGTCGAGCTCGGTTTTGAGCGCGTCCATCTGCTCCGGGGCGGCGTTATTCACCCCACCCTTCAGGCTGTGCTCGACTTTCTCGGCGGCTTTCTGCAACAGCGTTTTACCGAGGTAACCGGCGTTGCCCTTCAGGGTATGCGCCAACCTGTGAGCGGTCTTTATGTCGCCGGCGCCTATCGCTTCGGTAATCTCCCGGTATTTGTTCCGATTGTCGCTCACGAAATAGGTTATCAATTTTCTCCTCAGTTCATCTTCCGGCTGCGCGGGCGGGGCTTCGCTCTCCCTTCGTTCACTCACGGGCGCGGGGTCGAAGTATTTCATCAGGCAATGCCAAAGCTCCTGCGACGTGAAGGGCTTACCGACGCAGTCGTCCATACCGCTCTTTCTGTAAGTCTCCCTGTCCTCGGTCATGATGTTCGCCGTCATGGCGACTATGGGAACCCCGGCTTTGAGTTCAAATATCCTGGCCGCCGCGTCGAGGCCGTCCATCACGGGCATGTGCATGTCCATGAAGATCAGATCGAATTGTTTTTCGCCGCTCTCCATACGCTCCCTGACCATATCTACGCCGATCTTTCCGTTCTCCGCCACAACAGTCCTGAGCCCAACTCTGGAGAGGTGCTCGCAAATAACCTGCTGGTTCATGGGGTTGTCCTCGCAAAGCAGTATCTCGCCCTCGAAGTTGGGCTTCTCTATCTCGTCCGGCGCCGATTTTTTCTCGGGCACGCTTTCGCTTGACACTTCTATCGTGTCGAATGTCAGGGTAAAGGTAAAATTACTGCCGACGCCGGGGGCGCTTTCTACCGAGAGTTTCCCTCCCATCAGCTCCACTATGCTCTTCGTTATCGCGAGCCCTAACCCGGTGCCGCCGTATTTACGCGTCGTGCCGGATTCCGCCTGCGAAAAGGGTTCGAATATATGCGCTATCTGCTCCTGCGTCATGCCGATGCCGCTGTCTTTTACCTCAAAACGCATGGTTACGGTATTTTCGGTCGTTTCCAATACTTCCGAGTGAAGTTTGATGATGCCGGTTTTCGTGAACTTTATCGCGTTGGAGAGGAGGTTTATGAGCACTTGCCGCAGCCTCGCGGGATCTCCCAAGGGTTCTTTGCCCAGGGACGGCTCGGCATAAAAGTGCGTCATGAGCCCCTTTTCGGTGGCTTTCGGCAGGGTCAACGCCCGGCAGTTCGCGAACAAATCGTGCAGTTTGAAAGGGACATGCTCTATCTCCATTTTACCGGATTCGACTTCGGTTATATCCAGAATATCGTCGATTATTTGCAGCAGCCACTCCGCGTTGGTTCTGACCTTGCCGAGATAATCCCTTGTCTTCTGGGGAATTTCGTCGTCAAGGGCAAGTTCCGAAAATCCGATGATGCTGTTCATCGGCGTCCTTATCTCGTGGCTCATATTGGCGAGGAAGGCGGATTTTGAGCGCGAGGCTGTCTCGGCGGCCAGGAGGGCTGCCTCCAAGTTCCGTTGAAGGAATTGGAGTTCACTGGTGCGCGACTTCACCAGCTCCTCAAGTCTCCTGCCCTCGTTGCGTTTTGTCACGAACATTATCAGCAGGAGCGTCAGTACGCAAAGCATAAGCACGGAAGCCCCGGCGAGCCACGGGCGCTGCGCCTCGATAACCTTTGCGCGGTAATCGTATGTCCTGCGCATCCACCGATCCGATATGCCCTTCGAGTCGATCATAGTCAGCGTTTTGGCCAGGATCGAACATAGAATGGTTTCATCATCGTGAAGCCCCATTTTTATGTCGACGGGCATATCGAACACTATGTTGGCTTTATAGTCCGGGAGTTCCAGGTAGTGGGTCAGGTACAGAAGCCTCTTTTCGTTTGCCATCACCATTTCGACCTCATCCCGCAATAGGGCGCCGAGGGCTTCCTCCATGCTCTCATACTCGACGGAGTTCATGTGGCCGGGAAACCATTTCCTGAAAATATCGGCATAGGCGGTATTCCTCGCCAAGCCTACTTTGGCAAACAAGACCTCGTTGATTTTGATGTCGCGATAATTCGTCTTGGAGATAAGCGCGAAGTTATCGGTCAAAACCGCAGTTTGCGGCCATAAGAACAGCCCCCGCAGCTCCATGGACTGGACAAGTTCGGGGACCATGGCGATTTCGCCGTCAAGGAGCATATTATATATTACGGGCCAGGGGGTGTTCTCGTCGTTTACGCGTTCGAAGGTTAATCCGGTGAGCAGCGACACTTCTTCGAGTATGTCCAGATCGAAGCCACGCCATTCCCTTTCGCGCGCGTCATAAAAACTGCCGGGATAATTGCCGGGGTCGATGCCTATCCGCACGACGGGGTTGTTTCTGATATAGGCGCGCTCCTCTTCGTCGAGCCTTCTGTGCAGTTTATACTTTTGATAGTCCCGCTCCCCTTGATTGTAAAGCGTGATGAAATAACGCAGGCCGCCTTCCGCCAATACTCTTTCCACGACCGAGATGATGGGTTCGAGCGCCGGATCCTGGGTCGCGAGGGAGACCGGCCGGTAGATCAGCGGGTAAAAATCGAGAGCGGCAAGGTCGCCGTATTGGACGAAGTTGGCCTCCGCGGTGCCGCTGTAATAAAACGCGTCTATCTCCCTGCTTTTTAGCGCGTCGTAGACGAGGCTGACGTCGCTCAGTTCGACGACGTCGAACGTGCCGGGCTCAAGCTCGGCGACGACGGTGGCTATCGTGGCGGTGCCTTCGATGAAGCCGCATCGTATCGGGCGTTCTTCGACGATTTCCTGGAGTGGCGCGCTGCCGGCAATCCGGTAGTATTTCAGCGGGCGCGAGGCGATGGCGCCGGTCATATGGTAGATTTTCAGCCGTTCCTCAGTGGACGTCAATTCCCCTGAGAAGGCGACTTCTTTGCTTTCGAGACCGTCAAGCAGGTCAAGCCACTCGTAGAGCGCCGGTTTGAACGGTATCCCAAAGAACTCCGAGAGCCACTCGCAGAGCAGGGCGGAATAGCCCCCGATCACACCGTCGGCGTCTTCGAACGCTTCGGTACTGAGCGGCATCCCGTAAACAAAGAAGCCCATTTCATTCTGGAGCGCCTCGATCGCTATGATCTCGCTTTCCGTCACTCCGGGCAGTTCCCTGAACGAGCGATACTGAAACGTTTCACTCGTCGAACCGCGCCCGGCAAAAAACAAAACAAGCAGGAGGGTGAAGATCGGGCAAATAATTCGGTTTGGTATACGGCTTCGGTATCTCATCTGTCCATCGTTTCCACTTTTTTCTTCAACTCGGCGAGCGTTGCGGCAGCCGGTTCGAAATCCAGTTCGTCCATCTGCCGTATCAGTTCCTCGCTGCCCGGAATCCGGCGGAGATCATCCGAAAAATTCCGGCACTCCGGGTTGCCCATGTCGAGCATCGGCTCCAGCTTTTCGATCAACTCGCGGGCGGACTTCGCGTCCAACGGTTCGGCCGGCGGCTCGGCCTCGGTTTGGATTTCTCCGCCGGCCAGCATGGTAAACTCCGCCAGCACCGCGGCAAGTTCCGTTTCGAGCGTTTTCATCTGCTCGGGCGTGGCATTGTTGCTCCCGTCTTTCAGTTGTTTTTCGACCTCCGCCGCAGCCTGCTGCAACAGTATCTTGCCGAGATGCCCGGCGTTGCCCTTAAGGGTATGCGCCAATCTGTGGGCTAACTTTATATCGCCCGTATCTATGGCTTCGGTGATCTCTTTGAACTTGGCCCGGTTGTCCCTCAGGAAGTAGTCTATCAGCTTCTGCCGCAGCTTGTCTTCGGATTGCGCGCGCGGTTCGCTCCCGCGTTGTCCGCCGGCGGCCGTTACGGGATTGAAATATTTCAGCAGGCAACGCCAAAGCTCCTGCGATGTAAAGGGTTTGCCCACGCAGTCGTTCATGCCGCTCTTTCTGTATGTCTCCCTGTCTTCGGCCATAATGTTCGCGGTCATGGCGACTATGGGGATTCCGGTATTAAGCCCGATTATCTTACCAGCCGCTTCGAGACCGTCCATTACCGGCATGTGCATATCCATGAAGATCAGGTCGAACATCTTTTCGCGGCGCTCCAGGCGTTCTGTTACCATATCCACGCCTATCCGGCCGTTCTCGGCAATGACGGTTTTAAGCCCCACTCTCGCGAGATGCTCGCAGATCACCTGCTGATTCATGGGATTATCCTCGCACAGCAGTATCTCGCCCTCGAAGTTGGGTTTCTCGACATCCTCCAGAGCGACTCTTTTGCCGGCGGCATTCTGGCCGGATATGTCTATTGTGTCGAACGTCAGGGTAAAGCTGAATTTACTGCCTACGCCGGGGGCGCTTTCGACCAAAAGTTTTCCGCCCATCAGCTCTACTATATTCTTGGTTATCGCAAGTCCAAGCCCGGTGCCTCCGTATTTGCGCGTCGTGCTGGATTCCGCCTGTATAAACGGTTCGAAAATCTTGTCTATTTGGTCCTGCGTCATGCCGATGCCGCTGTCTTTTATCTCGAAACGTATCGTGACGGTATTATCGCTCTTATCCTTCACCTCCGAGTAAAGCTTAATCATTCCGGTGCTGGTGAACTTTATCGCGTTGGAGAGGAGGTTTACGAACACCTGACGAAGCCTCGTAGGGTCGCCCACCGGCATTTTGTCGAAGGACGGCTCGGCGTAAAAGTGCAGCATAAGGCCCTTTTCCGCAGCTTTCGGCAGAATCAGCGTCCTGCAGCCCGTAAACAGTTCATGCATGTCGAAGGGGATTTTTTCCAGCTCCATTTTACCGGATTCTATCTTCGAGATATCCAGAATATCGTTGATTATCTGCAACAGCCATTCCGCGTTTGTCCGTATCTTGGTCAGATAACCCCTGGTTTTTTGGGCTATATCGTCGTCCATGGCCAGCTCCGAAAAGCCCATGATACTGTTCATCGGGGTCCTTATCTCGTGGCTCATATTGGCGAGGAACGCGGATTTCGCCACGCTGGCCGCTTCCGCGGCGTCGCGGGCCAGGCGAAGGTCGTCCTCGACTTTTTGTATTTCGGCGAGCATCGCCTTATATTCCCTTAAATCTCTGTCGTAAGCCGCCACCATATATTCTCCGCCGTGCTCCAGGCGCACAAGGGTCGTTTCAGTTGGGACAGGTTCGCCGTCCAGTGTTTGATACATCCATTCAAATCGGCGATAGCCCTCTTCAAATGTTTTTTCGATAAGCTCGCGCACTATTTTCTTCGACGGTCCGCCTGACGGCTGATATTCGGGCAAGAGCTCGTCGAATCTGTCGATAAAGTCCTGCTTGTTTGTCAGCTCATACAGTTTCACAGCCTCGTCGTTACATGCCAGGATGTTTAAGTTTTTGTCCCATAAAGCGCAACTGAGGGGCATGGCGTCCTGCATGAGCTGGGTGAGCGCGTCCGCATCGCGGATTTTGGCGGCTTGTTCGAACCGGTACACTGCGCTGCCCATCATCAGGCTCGCGGAGCGGAATATATCCACTTCCTCATCACTGAAGACTCGTTCCTCCCCGCAGTCATCGGCGGTGAAAACTCCCCAGAATTGTCCTTGCAGGAAGAGCGGGATCGCGAGAAATGATTTTATCTCATAATGGTTTAAGAACTCCCGATCCCCCTCCGGAAGTTCACGGGTCAGGCTGTTGATGATTCCGCCCCCGAGGAAAATCGCCTCCCATTGGGAACTTAAGCCCTGCGGGATATTCATGCCCATTTGAACCTGCGTCATCTCCCTACCCGACGCGCTGAGGCTTTCATACCTCATGACAAAACGGAGCTCGCCGTCAACGATCTCGTTTTGCCATATTTCGACGCGGTCAACGTCCATACATTCGCATAAGAGTTCCATGCCGGAGAGGAGCGATTCTTCGAATATTTCGTCGTCCGTCGTCGTAAGCATCGCCGTCGCCACAAGATTGAGCGTTTGCGTCAGCGCGTGCTGCCTTTCGAGATCGAAGGTTCGTTTCATCACCAGTTCTTCGAGGCGCCGGCTCTCATTTCTGTTCCTCCTGATAAAAATCAACATGAACACGATTCCCAGCGTGAGCACCGTAGCGCCTATCATTATCGGTATCCGCGCCCGCATCGTCCTTATGCGGTAATCGAAGGTCATGCGCATCCAGTATCCCGCTATACCCTCGGTGTCGATCACGGAAAGAGCCTTGTCAACTATCGAACACAGAATTTCCTCGTCTCCGTGGAACCCGAAGGTGGAGTTGTAAGTGCGGTCGAATTGGTAGTTGATTTTGTAACCGGTCTGTTCGAGGTAGTTTGTCAGAATGAGGATTTGGATCTGCCCCGCCATCACCAGCTCCACTTCGTCGCGCATCATGCCGGCGAGAGCGGCGTCAATGTTTTCATACTCTACGGACAATCCGTGGTTCGGAAACAGGGTTTTAAACAGTTCGGTATGAGCGGTAGCCCTGGGCAGGCCCACTATGATATGGAATATCTCGCTCGCGTCGACATTGGGATACTCGGTTCTGGACAGGAGTACGTAGTTGTCGACAAGGATCGCGGTTCCGGGCCATAAGAAGCGCCGCGCCCGTTCCTCCGTGCGTATCAGCTCCGTGACGAAGGACACGTCCCCGTTCTCAAGCATGTTTAATAAAGCGTGCCACGGCGTGCGGCTGTCATTGCGGATTTCAAAGGAGAGACCTGTGAGCGCCTCAACTTCCCTCAATACATCAAACGCGATCCCCTGCCACTCGTTTTCACGCGAATTGTAAAAGCTGACCGGATAGTTGTCGGTCTCCGCCCCGAAATACACCACGGGATTGGCCTTTATGTACTCGCGCTCCTCATCGGTGAGCCGCGCGAGAAACTTTTGCCTCGTGTACTCCCGTTGCCCCTGACTGTAAAATCGGTACAGGTCGGGCATAGCGCCGTTAATGAGCGCTTTTTGCACGACCGAGACCACGGGTTCTAGCGCGGCGTTTTGCGTCGCCATGGAAACCGCGTTATGTATCAGCGGGAAAAAATCCTCGGTGGTCACGTCTCCGTAAATATCGAACGCGGCTTCCGATACGCTCTCCTCAATAAATGCGTCCGCCCTTCCGCTTTTGATAAGAGCGTATACAGAAGCAAAGTCTCTTACGAAAATAGGTTCAAACGCAGCGTGCGTCATCGAGGAAACCACGTTGTCGTAAGTGACGGAACCCTCCGCGAAAACCAGCCGGAGCGGACGCCTCGCCTCGATTGCCGCGAGGGACTGACGGTTTTCGATGCGGATGTATTTCAACATGCGCATCGCTATCGGGTCCGTCATGAAGTATGTTTCGCGGCGTTCATCGGTGGGCGTCAGGTCCCCCGTGAAATCGATCTCGCCGGTTTCGAGCCCCGCTAACAGATCACTCCACTCATAAATGGACGGGGCAAACGGTATATCGAAGAGGCCCGCGAGCCATTCGCAAAACAGGGCCGTAAATCCCATAACCTCGTCGTTTTCACCGATGAACGCCTCGGTGCTCAGGTTCATTCCGTACACAAAAGAGCGCCCTTCCTCCCGAAGCGCGTCGACTGCCGCGATCTCTTCCTCGGTCACGCCGGGAATATCTCGGAACGAAGCATACTTAAACGCCTCTGCGGTCCCTCCTGTCGCCGATTCGCAGCGAACCGGAAGTAAAAACAGTAACAAAATGGATAAGAGGCAGACGATACGATTCGGCACAGACATCCCATACCCTCCAATAATTAACAGGCAGTTCGGCGGTTGGTTACATTCCAACCGCGATATTATACCGCGACTTTGCCCGAAATTTCGTGATATTAAAGTAATTTTTGTTCGGAGCAACTTCGCAATAATCACAAAGTCATATACAATAGCCGGCGAGGGGTGGGTTAGTTGGATATTCAGTTGGCTTTGACGATTGTATGCGCGGCGCTTTTGGTTGTTGTCGCCGCGCTGTTGCTTGCCGGCGGAAAGAAATCCGGCCTCGGCGAGATTGCGGCGCTGCTGAAACGTGCCGCCGAAGAGCAGCGCGACGGCGTGCAAAGGCAAATCGCGAGCGGAACGACGGAGCAGTTTGAGCGTTTCGGAATAATTCAAAAGAGCGTTCAGGAGACGCTAAAGACCAACCGCCTGGAGATGAACGGGCAGCTTCGGGAATTCGGAGAGCAGGTTGACTCGCGTCTTGAAAAGATAAACGGCACGTTGGAAAGCAAGATAAAGTCCCTTCAAGAGAGCAATGAAAAGAGGCTCGAACAGATGCAGGGCGTGGTGGATGAAAAACTCCAGAAGACCCTCGAAACGCGCCTTACCCAATCTTTTGAACTGGTCGGCAAACAGCTCGACAGCGTACAGCAGGGATTGGGAGAAATGAAGAACCTCGCCGCCGACGCCAAAAGCCTGAAGAACGCGCTCACCAATATAAAGGAGCGCGGCACATACGGCGAAGTGCGGCTCGAAAGGCTTCTGTCGGATATCCTGGCGCCATGTCAATTTGAAACGAACGTGGAGATAGCCGCAAACAGACGGGTGGAATTCGTCGTAAAATTACCCGGAAGCGGCGACGCGCCCCTTTTGCTGCCGATCGATTCGAAGTTTCCCATCGAGGATTATAACCGATTGCTCGACGCCGAAGACAAGGCGGCCATCGACGAGGCCCGCAAGTCCCTCGCGCAGAAAATAAGAATCTTCGCCAAGAGCATTAACGACAAGTACATCACGCCGCCGAAAACGACGGACTTCGCCTTGATGTTCCTCCCGACCGAAGGCTTGTACGCCGAGGTGGTGCAAAACGCCGCCCTGTTCGAAGAGCTGCGCGATAAATACAAGGTCACGGCGGTCGGCGCGACCACGCTGTCCGCGTTCCTCAGTTCCTTACAAATGGGATTTAAGACGCTCGCCATCGAACAGCGTTCGCAGGAGGTGTGGGATACGCTGCGGGCAGTTAAGTCCGAGTTCGTCAAATTCGGCGATATGCTGGACAAAGCCCATAAGCAAATCCAGACGGCGGACAAGACGCTGGAGGATATTGTCGGAAAGCGCACAAGGGCGATAAACCGCACCCTCCGCGGGGTGGAGGAACTTGAAACGGGAAACGGAAATCTACCGGAAGCGGATGATTAACTACATTGCGTAATGAAATATATGATAGCATGGTAAGGGTAACGGGTATAATTGTTTAGCCATATTTCGTCCGGCCGAGGCCGGGAAAATTTTATTGTGAAAGCGGTTGATTGTGGGATGATTTTAAGATTGTCACGGCGCGGTTTGTGTGTCGCGCTTCTTTTGTCGTTGTTGTGCGCGATCCTTTTCGCGGGAGCGCGTCCCGGGGAGTGTTCGCTTTACAGGTCGGAGGACCCGGAAAGATTGCTGTACACCATCCACATTCCGCTGGAAGTGAGGGCCTATGTCCAGGTGATCTTCCCCGACGGTTCCGCAAAGGATATGGGGCGCTTGCTCGCGATTCCGACGACGAGCAGGCATCCCGGCTTCACGGCAAGCAAATACGGTCTCGGCGGCCAGGTGATAGCCAGCGCTTCCAACGCGCATCACATTCAAATATCGGTCGAGGACGGAGCCGGGCGGACGATGAGCATAATACCGGCGGTAACTGTCGTCGGCGCTTCGGGGTTCGACACTTCCTTCGTCGTCGACGGAGTGGGCGGATCGGGCCTGTGGGGGGAGTACAGCCCGCCCGTAGGCAGTCCCGTTTACATCGTCAACCAGATAGGCATACCCGTATTATTCAGCAGCGCGTATCTTTTCCAGTACGCGACCGCGCTGCAGGTGAGGGTGTACCGCCCCGAGCGCGAGTTGGAATATATAGAGATAGAGAACGAAGTGATGGGCAAGGCCTGGTATCGTGACGCCGACGGGGAGGATCATCAATTCGCCCTGGTGGTAAAACCCGTGAGCGGAACCGGCAGGTTCCAGGGGACATTTTACCAGGGGCTCGGTATGGTCCGGGCCAACCACCCCGGCGTGATATGCGTATCCACCTGCGACAAGGCGATGCTCGGCGGATTTCAGATAATACCTCTCAGCCATACGTACAACACCGAGATGCAAAGGATGCGCGACATGAACCAATATCTGATTCTTCGCGGAATCGACTTCGAGGACCTGACGGGGCAGGAGCCGTTCTTCAGGGGATACATGCGCCCCGGCGACATCGACTCGGAGGGCAGGTCCGGCACGGTGATCTGCAAGATAGACGGGGAATGGCAGGAGATGCCCAATGTATACGGCTTGACGGAGGACGGCCTGGCTGACATCGAGGCGTTCAGAATATACCTTCAGGAGTGAGCGATATGCCTTTTGACACATTCGGCGGGGAAGTTCCTCCGCGTTCGGACGTCCCGGACGAGTACAAGTGGAGACTCTCGGATATTTATCCGTCCGACGAGGAGTGGGAGCGCGATTTCTCGCTCGTCAGGGATCGAATGCCCGGGCTCTCGGCAATGAGCGGAACGCTGGGCGATTCCGCGGAAAATCTGCTGTCGTGCCTGGCGGCGCGGGACGAACTCTCCATGACCATGGAGAAGATATATACCTACGCCATGATGAAGAGCCACGAGGACACGGCGCTCCCCGCTTATCAGAACCTGAACGCGAGGGCCGGCGCGCTCGCGGCTGAGTTCGCCGCCGCGTCGAGTTTCGTGACGCCCGAGATCATCGCCATGCCGGAGGGCACGCTGAACGGTTTCATCGATCCGTCGAATTCCGGCTCGGATTTCGACGACTACAGGTTCATGTTCGCCGAGATAGCCCGAATGAAGGAACACGTCCTGTCGGGAGCCGAAGAAGAACTGCTTGCGCGCGCGAGTGAGGTGGCATCCTCCCCGGAGAACGCGTTTTCCATGCTTACCGACGCCGACATGCGCTTCCCCATGATTCGCGACGAGGAAGGCCGCGAGGTCGAGCTCACCGACGAGCGCTACATTAAGTATGTCAGTTCGGCCGACCGCAATGTGAGGATCGCCGCATTTAACGGCTTATACGAGACTTACGGAAAGTTCAACAACACTATAGGGGCCACGTTCAACGGGATGCTGAAATCGTCGCGCTTCTTCGCGGCTGCGAGGCGCTACGGCTCGGACATCGAACGCTTCCTCGACGCGGGTAACATCCCCCTGTCCGTCTATGACAACCTTATCACGACGGTCGAAGACAATCTGAAGCACCTCCACCGCTACATGGCGCTCCGCAAGCGCATACTCGGATTGGACGAGCTCCACATGTACGACATTTACAACCCGCTGGTCGAAAATCCTTACAAGGACATACCCTGGGAGACGGCGCGCGATATGGCAGCGCTTGCCCTCGCGCCACTTGGGGACGAGTATATGGCGCGTTTCCGCGAAGGGTTGGATTCAGGGTGGATAGACGTTCACTCCAGCAAGGGCAAGCGCGGCGGCGCGTACTCCTGCGGCGTGTACGGGGTTCATCCGTTCATTCTGCTGAACTACAACGGCGAACTGACGGACGTTATGACGCTTGCCCACGAGATGGGCCACGCGCTCCACTCGTTCTTCTCGCATAAAACCCAGCCGTATCCGACGGCGGACTACACGATATTCTGCGCCGAGGTGGCTTCCACCGCAAACGAGGAACTGGCGCTGGATTATATGATACGGTCGGAGACCGACGCCCGCCGGAAGATATACCTGCTGAACCAGAGGATCGAGCGCGTCCGCGCGACGGTTTACAGGCAGACTATGTTCGCGTCGTTCGAACGGACGGTGCACGAGCGAAATCAAAAAGGGGAGGACACCACCGCCTCGGCGCTCGGCGAGATATGGCTCGCGCTGAACGAAAAATATTTCGGGCCGGATATGTTCGTCGACGAGTTGATACGGTTGGAATGGTCGCGGATACCTCACTTCTACTCGCCGTTCTACGTTTACCAATACGCGACCGGATACTCGGCCGCGGCGTCCCTTGCCAAAAAAATCACTGCGGAGGGAGCGCCCGCCGTCGGGCGATATATGGAATTCCTGTCGAGCGGAGGCAGCGACTACTCGATAGAACTCTTAAAGCGGGCGGGGGTTGACATGAGTTCGCCCGTGCCGGTCCGCGACGCGCTCGATGCCTTCGCGGCAACCCTGGACGAGATGGAGAGGCTGATCCTTAACCCAGCATAATCTCCTCCGTCGCGATGTTTTTCACGAAAGCCTCGTCGTGTTCCACGAAGAGCATCGTGGGAGCGCATTTGAGGATCAACCGTTCGATCTGTATCCGCGACTGGACATCGACGTAGTTCAGCGGTTCGTCCCATAAGTACAGGTGAGCCGGTTCGGACAGGCTTCTCGCTATCAGTATCTTTTTCTTCTGGCCTTCGCTGAGTACGCCCATATCGGTCTCGAACTGCCCCTTCGCGACGCCCAGCCTGTCGAGGATGGCGAAGAACAGCGGCATGTCCGGCGCGAAGTCGCGGGCAAACTCCCTGAGGCTTCCGCGCAGATGCGAGGTCTCCTGGGGGACGAGGGATATTTTCACGCCGCTTCCGACGCGCGCGCGGCCTCCGTGCGGTATATCCATTCCGGCGGCGAGTTTTATCAGGCTGGATTTTCCGCAGCCGTTCCTCCCCAGCAGGGCGACCCTTCCGCCGCGCCTCACCGTGAAATTCACGTCCCGAACGACGCGCCTGCCGGCGTACTCGACGAATACGCCGGAGAATTCGGCGAGCGTGTCGGAGTGGTATTTCATCGGCGATATTTTGAGCTCACCGCTCTCGTCGATATTACGAAGCAGGAGGGTCTTCTCCTCTGCCGCCGCGTTCCGGCGAGCCTCCAGATTCTTCGAGCGCTTCATCATCTTTGCCGCCAGGCGCCCGATGTGCCCTTTCGCGGCGCCTCCGCCTATCTTCGTGGCTTCGACCTTGTCCGACCAGTTGGAGGCGCGCCTGGACGCGTCCTTCAGCCTCGTGATCTCGCCCTTCAGCTTTCTGTTTCGCTCCCTCTCGCTCTCGTCCTGCCGTTCCTTGTTCGCGAACCACTGCGAAAAATTGCCGTGCCGTATCTCTATATTGGCCCTGTTGATCGACAGTATGTGGTCAACGGTCCGGTCGAGGAACATTCTGTCGTGCGAGGTGAGGATGAAGCCGCGTTTCGATCGCATGTATTCCGCGAGCGCTCGCTTCCCCTGATAGTCGAGATGGTTGGTCGGTTCGTCGAACAGTAGGAAATGGCCGCGGCGCAGAAACAGCGCGGCGATCATGACCTTCGTCCTCTCGCCGGCGGAAAGCGTTCCGAACGGCCTGCCGAGAACGTCATCCGGCAACTGCAGCAGGTTCAGTTCTCGGCGGAGCTCCCATTCCTCGCAGTCCGGGTTGAAACCGGCAATCACCTCCGCCGCCGCGCGTCCGGGATTCTCCGCCGCAAACGGGAAGTAATCGAACGAGATTGGGGATGTGATCTTTCCATGGAAATCGTACTCCCTCATGAGCAGCTTCATGAAAGTGGTCTTGCCCCGCCCGTTCCTGCCGACGAGCCCGAGTTTCCAGTCGGTGTCGAACTGGAACGACACGTCCTCAAAAATATTCTCGCCCTGTCCTTCGTATTTGAATGTGAGATTCGAAACGGTTATCAACGACATATTCTGTCTCCATAAAACAGGACGCCGTCGGTAAACGGCGTCCCGTCAGCTAAACCGGGCTTGCGCCGTTATTTAGCTTTGAGGGTTTTTGTGGAATACGCCGCAATGTTTTTTTCACCCTGCAACCTGAACCGGGAAATCGATTTCTCCAGCTCATTTGCATTGGCGCGCATCTCATCGGCGGCTTTGGTGCTTATCACAGACGCGGCGGCCGTTTCCTCGGCAGCGGCGGCGCTCTCCTCCGCCAGCGCGCTGTTATGCTGAATTATCTCCGCGACTTCGGTGATGTTGTTGTTGATTTGCGTTATGTTATTCGACTGCTCTTCCGATGCTTTGGCAATCTCCTTGATAAGCTGGTTGCTTTCGTTTATGCCGGCAATAATCTCCGTAAGGCTCACGGCCATTTCACCGGCAACATGAGTACCCGATTCGGCCTTTTCCATTGAGGAATTGATAATGGAACTGGTTTCCTTGACGGCTTCCTCGCTTTGGACGGCGAGCTTGCGCACTTCTTCGGCCACAACCGCGAAGCCTCTGCCGTGTTCTCCGGCTCGGGCCGCTTCAATGGCGGCGTTAAGCGCGAGCAAATTTGTCTGGCCCGCTATGCCGTTTATCGTCTCCATTATTTTGCTGACAGACTTGCTGGCTTCATTTATATCATTTACGGACGTTACCATTTCTTCCATCTGGTGGCTTCCCTTTTCCGCGTTGTGGATAATTTTTTGCGTAAGTTCCGCAGCCTGCTCGGCCATGCCGGCGTTTGTCTTCGTTTTTTCGGCTATTTCGGCAATCGAGCGCGACACCTCTTCCACGGATTCGGCTTGTCTTGTCGCGCCCTCCGCCAGAGACTGCGCACCGCTTGCCATTTGTTCGGAGCTGTCCGAAATATTCGCCGCCGTTCTCGCGACCTCTTCCGCGCCGGAGGATACGTCAACGGCGGAAGCGTTCATTTCGCTGAACATCATATTGAGGTTGACGCACAAATTATGCAGCGCGTGTCCCATCATGTCTTTATCCGAGAGCAAATCGATGTCGCGCGTAAGGTCGCCGGCCGAGATGGCTGAAAGCACCTCGCTTACCTCGGTGATGCGCTGGACAAAAGCGGCGCAAGATCCTATAGTCTGTCCGACTTCATCCTTGACGCGCGCAAACTTGCCTATAGTTGCCAAATCTTTGGGCCTGAGGGTAATGTCTCCGGTGGAAGCGGCATTTCTCATAAAACCGGAAAGCGCGCCAAGAGGCTTGCTGACCATTCCGGAGATGAACAACGCGAGGAAAATACTTGCCGGCAGAATGATTATTACAAGAACGACAATTATCGTCATCGACGTGCTTGCGATATTTGTCGTCTCACTTTCGCTTTGATGCACCATTTCGGAGTAATGCTTGGTTATTTCGAGTAAAATCGCGATAACCTCGTCGCAGTTCGGCAAGATTACGTTTACGAGGTGCTCGGTGGCGCTGTCCCTGTCTCCGTTGTTCATAAACTCCAAGACATATCCGGCTTCCTGGTGGATGGTATCATGCGGGGAAGAAATCTTTGACAACAAGCTCAGAACCGCTTCATCGTTTACGTTCCTCACTTCTTCGCCGCTCAGCCATTGGCCGAGCGCGCATGACCTCGGGTTGAGCGAGCCCCTGAATTCTTTTCCGCTTATCATCATGTCGGTCAGGCCGTTCCGCCATTCGTAGTGCGCGTTCAGTATATTCGTAAAGGAGTTCGACAGGTCCGAGTAGGCGCGAATTTCGCTTGTTCCGGCGACGAACAGACGCCCGGAAATCCATCCTGTGATACCGAGGAGCATACCCAACGCGCACACGAATGCCATAGCCAAAATAATTTTTTTACGGATTGACATGATATATCCCCCTTTGTTTTTTCAAAAAACGCGACTCTGTCAACTTTGCTTACTTACCGCTTTAATCACATTATACCCGAAATACCGGTTCATATATTAATTGCGTAAATTACTTAAGTTAATATAAGTGAATTCGTCGTGGTAGGCGTCAAATAAAAGTATTATTATGCTTATTGCATCGATTCCTCAATGGAATATATCTTTTGACCTTAGATGCGTAAATCTAACAGTTTAGGAGGTTTTCGAAATGTTGTGGAATAGTTCTTTTTCGACGGGTTTGACGGAAATAGACGCTCAGAATTCCGATCTCATTTCACGCCTCAGGGCAATGATCGAAGCCGACACCTACTGGGCAAGGATAATGCAGCTCGTGCGGTTCGAACAAGCGGTGACCGAATATTTCAAGCGCGAGCAGACGATTCACGACGAATGCGGTTATTATGCCGCCGAAATTCACAGGTTCACGCATGAGGGCTATCTGAAACACCTTAGGAGGATGAGGTGGAAATACATCGAGGAGGAATTGACGCTGGAGAACGAGATGCTCTTTATGAAGGATGTGGTCGATTTACTCCTGAAGCATATATTAAACCAGGACAGGTCGTTCGCCGAATTTTACCACCGGAACATCCTTAACGCAAAAGCCCAGTAAATAACGCCCCCCCGGCGCGAAGCGCCCGGGGGGTTTTCAGCAGGCCACTTTGGCCGAACTTCTGCTGTGCCCCCTTACCCTTTAACGCTTCCCGCGGTCAGCCCCTTTATAAAATGTTTGCTGAAAATCAGGTAGAGAACGAGCACCGGGATGGAGGAGAGCGTCAGCACGGCGAGGACTTTCGACCAGTCGGTCTGGTATTGGCCGAACAGGCGCGTGACGCCCAGCATGAGCGTTTTTGACTTCTCGTCGGCGATGAATATCAGGGGAAACCAGAGGTCGTTCCAGAACGGCACCATGTTGTATATCGCGACGGTCGCCATGGCGGGGCGCAGCAGGGGGAGCATGATCTTCATGAAAATCCCGAACGGGCCCGCGCCGTCGATCAGCGCCGCCTCGTAAAGATCCCCCGGCACCTGCCTCATGAACTCAGTCAGCACGAACACGGCCACGGGGATGCCCATCGCGACGTAGATAGGAATGAGGGACCAGACCGTGTTGAGCAGGCCGAGGGCGCGAATGATCTCAAGCAGTTTGATGGACGCTATCTTGATGGGCAGCATCATACCGACGATAAAGAACAGGTACAAAACGCCGGGCAGCCTGCCGCGCCACCTCGCCAGAGCATAGGCGGCCATCGCCCCGAAGAACAGCACCAAAGCTAAAGAGACGCCCACCGCGAGGAAGCTGTTCTTGAAATAATTCATAAAATCCCCGCTCCGCAGAACGTCCGTGTAGTTTGAAAAATTCCATACCTCCGGCAGTCCGTAAGTATTCCTGTAGATGCTCAGGCGATCCTTGAACGAGTTTATAAACAGGACCCACAGCGGGAACAGCACTATCACCGACCACAGGATCAGGATCAGGTGCGAACCGATATTGAACCTCCAAAGACCCGTCGGGTTATGCTTTTTCGTCATAATGGCCTACCCCTTCGTTCGCGTCGCGTTCAACACGAAGAGGGAGCCGGCGACGAGGATCAGAAACGTGATGGTCGCAATGGCGGCGCCCATTCCCGGGTCCGGAATGCCGATCGGGTGCTGGCCGGCGATGCCGACGCGATAGAACAGCGTGCCCATGAGGTCGGTCGAATACCCCGGCGGCCCGTTGACGCCCTGCATTGAGAACACGACGTCGAAAGCGTTGAAGTTGTTGACGAAGGTCAGGATCGCTATAATGCCCACCACCGGCTTGACGAGCGGCAGTTTGATATGCCAAAAGACCTGCCACTTTGACGCGCCCTCGATCTCGGCCGCCTCGAACAGGTCGTCGCTTATGCCAAGCAACGCGGCCACAAACATCATGGTGGGGATTCCCACCCACTGCCAGCACGACACCAGCGACACGGCGGTGAGCGCCGTCGACTCGCTGCCCAGCCAGGGCCGGACTAAAGAGGCCAGCCCCAGTTCGCTCAACAGTCCCCTGGACCATATCGGATTTAAGAGCAGCTTCCACAGGTAGCCGGTCACCAGGATAGCGAAGGTCGTGGGCAGAAATATCAGGGTCTGGTATATCTTGCGTCCCCGCATCCTGGGGTTTGTCAGCATAACCGCGAAGATCATGCCAAGCACGTTCTGCACCAGCATATGAATAATGAAGAAATAAACCGTGTTGCCTATCGCGTTAAAGTAATGCGCCCTATGGATCGGGTCGGTGAACAGATTGATAAAATTTTGCATACCGACGAAGGAGCGGTTGGCCGAACTGCTGCCAGTATAAAGGCTCAAACGCATGGAGTCCAGCAACGGGTATGCCATGAAGAAAAAATAAACCAGAAGGGCGGGCAGTATGTACCATATCCAGTAGGAACCGCCCGGCAGCAATCGCCTGCCGGGCGCGCCAAGCACATTCAAATATCCCCCTCCGCCGTTGGACGAAGGGGGGCTGCTTTTTTTTACCGAATTATCTTCAGGGCCTTGCCGCTTCCACACTGTCGGCGGCCCCCTGCGGGGTCATAGTGCCCCTCAGGACGTTCATAACGGCATGATTCATGGGAGTATAAAGGTCTATCATTGCCGGCCACACGAAACGCGCGTCCGTCTCTCTGCCCGCGTTAAGGCCGAGGAATTCGTTGGCGTGCACGTCCTCCAGCGTGATCGGGAAATTGATCATCGGGAAGAAGCCCGTGGGAAGCGCCTTGGAAGCCGTGGTCGCGCCTTCTGCGGTGCACAGCCAAGCGAGGAACGCCCTGGCCTCTTCGGGGTGAGCGGTGGCGGCGTTCATCGTGATCGCCATGTCGGGATGGAAGGTTATCTTCGTGTCCTCCGCCTTAGGCCCCGGCAGGGCGAACAGGCCCCACTCGAAGGGTACGTCGTCGTACACGCTGATTGTCCAGGAGCCGTCCGCGAACATGACCGCCATCTCCGCGCTGAACATGGCCTGGCTGTCGTTATAGGTCACGGCCTCGAAACCGTCCGGCAGATAGGGCGCGGCCTGCGCGAGAGCCGAAAACGCGGTCACGAAGGCCAGGTTGTTGAGTTTCTTCTCGCCGGTCTCGTACAGGACGCGCTCCTCGCCGCCTCCCACAAAGCTCGGCAACATACCGAGGAAGAAGGTCTCCAGGATATCCCACTCATCGGCGAGGCCGTTCGCAAGCGGGGTGTAGCCCTTCTCTTTCAGGGCCTCGCACAGGGCGATGAACTCGTCCCATGTCTCGGGAACCTGCAAGCTCTGGGGAACCTGCAATCCTTCTTTCGCGAAAATATCCTTGTTGTAATACACCGCGTGCGACACCGCCGCGAACGGGACGGCGAACATCCTGCCGTCCGGGTGCTGCCACGGGGCGAGGTTGGCGGCCGTGAAATTGTCCATCAGGCCGGGGATGTCCGTGCAGTCCGCGAAGAATCCCGAATCCATCAGTTCGACGCCGGTGGCGTAGGAACGGGCGTACATCAGGTCGGGGCCGATCCCGCTTTCGAGCTGGGTGCGCAGGACGGCGTTATACTCCGGCGGGTTGATGGGCTGGAAAACAATGGTTACATTCGGAGCGACCTTTTTGTACTCGGCAAGCAGGTTGTTCATCTGGGCGACGTCGTCGGCGCGCCAGGAACCCATTCTCAGCTCGACCTCGGCAGCAGATGCGCCAAGGGCCGAGAAGACCAAAATCGCCGCAAGCAACGGCGACAGGACGGTACGTTTTTTCATGATTTTTCTCCTCCTAATATGTTTTTTTGGAATAACGACAAGAGCGCTGTTTATGGGACAGCCCCTCATTACGCGCATTCTATTATAAACGATTTGGGTTGTCCACCATCCGCATTTTTTCGGGGATTTTTCGTCGGGGTTTAGGGATCGACAACGCAGGTTGATGAGGAACGAGACGCATCACTATGGCGAGTGGGACTCGTTCCCCTCCTTATTTTTCTAAACGAGTTGGGACAAGTTGCGCCGGCTGTAAATGAATCGCCTGACTTCCATAACATCTCCAATTACCACATAGAAAACAGTGTAATTCCTGATTCGGATTCGATAATACGGATGATCGCGGTCGCGGGTCGAGTTATACCGCTCGAACCCGAGTGGATTTTCGAGCCGCTTTAGTATTGCCGCCTCCGTGTCCTCGATCAACCGCAATGCCGCTGCGGGATTTTGGAGATTGTACGCAATGTAATTCCTAACACCCATTAAGTCCTCTTCGAAGGGCGGTAAATAACGCAACGTGAATTTTCTCTTACGCATTGAGGCCCTTTTTAAGTTTGGCAAACACTTCCTCGTGGGTATAGCGGGTATCGGAAGATACGGCAAACCGGTCGGCTTCGTCCAATTTGAGTTCAATATCATCCGTTAGCTCAGCGTATTTCCCAAGGCTCATCACAACCATCGCTCCGTAGCCGTTTTTCGTAAGGTACACAGGCTCGCCGCCACTGATAGTACTCTCTATCTCTGAAAATTTATTACGAAGGTCTGACACGGGTTTAATTTGAATAATAATACCCACTCCCTTTATACTATGATGGCGTTATATTATCCGAATTTTATCATTTTGTCAGGAGTAACCCCAAATATCTTGGCTTCCGGAGCATTAGGTTTCCGCGCTTGGATGTTGCTCGTGATAACGAGACACTTTTCCTTGGAAATAATTTATTTTTGTAACAATTGCAAAAACGTTTTATTTGTGCATTGCTGTGATATTACCCGAGTTTGCCACTTGTTTTCTTAAAAACGCGAAAATGAGAACAAGGGAAGTGCTGTAATATAAGCATTTCCCTTGATTTATAAGGCTTTTTAACACAGTAGTCGACATTGTAAGTTTACATCCTTCCCGTGTGACATTTTACTACATCACGACAGGAAGGCCAACGACTGCAAACCGGTCACCTCTGGCGGTAGGATGGCCGAGTAACCACCGAAAATTGATGTGCGTGTACGGCTACTTTAAACCGCTTTGCAAATCCAACAGATAACAAACAGCTTCCGCCAAAGTTAATTTACTCTCGGCGCAGAATATGTCCAAACGTGTTTTGTATTCCTCGGGCAGTGAAATTATTTGCGTCGTGGGAGTGGGGTCTTTATATTTATCAAAAACGATGTTTAATCCCGCTTTGTTTTAATATTTCGTTAGCCATATGTCTGGACTTGATCTTGCTATCTACCGAAACATTGTGATTACTAATAGGACTGTGCCATACGTCGTGATCGCCTTTACCGTGCCTGACGAACCAGCAGCCATTCTCACTCAAAACCTTACGTAAAATTTTTTCGTATTCAGCCATTACGAAACCAAGGCGGCTTCAACACGCACTGCCTCAAAATATAGACGTATAGGCCCGACATATCCGCGATTCAATTCCAGCATTTCCGGCGCGGCTTGACGCACGCGTTCAACAAGCGTATCAAATGACGGTGATTCTAAAAGAAGTCCCGGTATATCATCGCTTTCGGTAATCCACACATTTGCTTCATCATCCCAAACCAATTTTACGACGCATTCCACGACAGTCATTCCCTCTTCCTTACGTCATCGTATATTGCGGCTATTGGGGCAACGTCAAGACATATAATGTCCTTTGCACTGCAAAATCTCAATGGAACCGTCGTCTTTAAGCTGATAGACAAGCCTGTTGACGTCATCAATACGACGACTCCAGCCGTCGCGATGCCTGAGTGGCTCTGGTTTACCTATTCCGTCGTTTCCGTTCCGAACGATGTCACGGATCAACAGATTTAAACGTTTGAGAGTTTTCTTGTCGGTTTCCTGCCAGTACAAGTATTCTTCCCATGCTTTTTCGGCAAAGGTTAGTTTACTCACTCTCCATAGCCTCTAGCTCTTCCAGCGTTTTAACGACCACCTGCCCTCGTTCAATCTGGCGAGCAGCCTCGTCGATGGCGGTCATATTGCTGTTGCTATAGAATGGGTCAACTGATACTTCAAAAGGTATGCGCTGTTCGCGGCTCATTTTTTTGGCGAATATCGTGAACGCCGTTGTCATGTTCATTCCCAGCTTCCGGCATGTACGCTCCATAGATTTTTTCAAATCCTCGTCTATTCTAATGTTTACTAAGACTTGCGCCATATACACCACTTCCCTCATGGTTATTATACGGTGATATAAATGCCATGTAAAGGCAGCGTATTTACGACACCTCGAACTTCGACATTGTTCTGCCGCAATTTTTTGTTCTTCAAGCGTATGAGGCAAAAGGTAATTTTCATTATCTCTCTCGGAGTTACGCGAAGGGTATTAAAGTATCGCGGCTACTTTTCAAAACCGCTTTGCATATCCAACAGATAACAAACAGCTTCCACCAACCGATGGGCCGCCAAGATTATTTTACCTCATATGGTAAAAACTCCAATTTGATCCTCATGTCCATACCGAAAGCCAAGCGTTTTAACGTGTTTAGTGACGGATTTGCCTCTCCCGTCTCTATTCTGCTGATGTCTGCTTGCGCTATGCCGGTTCTCTCTGCGAGCTGTTTCTGCGTTAGACCGGAGCTTTTTCTCGCTTCGAGCATGGCTTGAATGATTGTAAACTCCGGCTCCAGCGCGTCATACTCTGCTCGAAACTCCGGGTCTTTGAGTTGTTCCCCGAGGAAGTCATCAAAATTCGTCATTTCTTATTCTCCTCTCTGCTCAGATATTCAGCGCGATAGCTTTTGGCTTTTTCGATTTCTATACTTGGCGTCTTATCGGTTTTTTTGACAAATCCGTGAGTAAGAATAGCGCGTTTCCCTATTACGAAGAAATAAAGCACGCGCGTTATGTCTGTGCCAACTTGCGCCCGCAATTCAAATATACCGTCGTCCAAATGCTTTGAATAGGGTTCTCTTACCTCTATTCCGCCTACTTGCAGGATATTGATCGTCCAAGACATCTTAGCTCGCATTTTCTTATCCAAAGACATCAAGAACTCCTTTGCCGGTTCCGTCCCGTCCGGCCTGTCGTAGAAAATTGCTTTATATTGGAACTCCTGCAATATCGCTCCACCTCTCGCTTATAATCCACATTATCATCATATAGGATATATCACATATTGCCAAGCGTTGTTGGCGTGACGTATTCACTTTTTTGATATTCAGCCGTTCGATTTAATTTGTGTCGGGGAAGTGGAATCCGAAAAACCGCTTTGCGAATCCAACAGGTAACAAACAGCTTCCGCCAAAGATAATTTATTCTCGGCGCAGAATGTGTCCAAACGTGTTTTGTATTCCTCGGGCAGTGAAATGCGTACATCTTTGCAGCCCGCAATCTTTGCGCGAGCGCGTTCTGCGCGTCTTCTTTCGGCTAAAGAGCCGTAAATCCTCGGTCGTCCTCGGCGGCTTTTTTCTGCACACAAATTTATTCACCACCGAATAGAGAATATGCTAATCCCCTGCGGGCTCCAATTTTTGTAATGCGCGTTTTACAATTCCGGCTATTAAAGCCCTGTCTTCACGGGTCGTGTTCGCGGCCCTTTCCATTACGTCATCGTATATTGCGGCTATCGGGGCGACATCGAGGAACATCGAGCTTTGACGCTGTCCGTCCTTTATCCGTCGCTTTCTTTTGTCCAGTCCTCGACAGGCAATTCTTCGATGCGTTGAAAAGCCTTGTCGCCGGTGACAAGGGTTATGCCTAATGACAAAGCGTGCGCGGCTATCAGCGTGTCGATAGTCGAAAGAACGTTACCGCATTTTTCCTGCCGGGCTCGAAGTTCGCCATAATGTTTGGCGGCTCTGCCATTCCATGGAACGGATTCAACACGCTTCAAAAATTCCCCCATGATGAAAGCCAACCGGCGTGCTTCGGGGCGTTTCGCCAATCCATAACGAATTTCGCCCTCCACAATGGAGGAAATACAAAGCGACCCCATATCGACACTTGCGACTCGTCTCGCGACATTCGCGTTGTTTCTTACTAAATTGCCGATTGTGTTGCTGTCCAGCATATAACGGAACGTCACTCAATCCACCCCTCGAATGGGTCTCGAACTTGTTCCGGTCGCTCTCCGCCACACGGAACGCATAGAAAGTCCTTTGGTACGTCCAAATCCTTCAATGCGTCAAAAAAAACGTCCCAGGAATCGGGTCTCTCTGAAAGAACAACTTCGCCGTTATCTTCATTCCGGCGTATATACACCTCTTTCGACTTAAAACGATACTCTACAGGTAAATGAACAGCCTGACTGCGGCCATGGGTGAACACCTTTGCAATATGAGTCATTATTCCCTCACCCCTCTATGCGAAAGAATAACAAGTAGCGTGATATATATCAAGTGTTACAGCCGGGATAAAATGCCGTGCAACAGCCGGATAAAGTGTCGCGGTTACTTTAAACCGCTCTGCAAATCCAACAGGTAGCAAACAGCTTCTGCCAAAGTTAATTTATTCTCGGCGCAGAATGTGTCCAAACGAGTTTTATATTCTTCCGGCAGCGAAATTATTTGCGTTGTGGGTGTGGAGTCCGGGAAATCGAAATGCAGATCCAACAGATAGCAGAAAGCCTCTGCTTGAGACATTTTATTTTCGGCGCAAAATTGACCAAAAAGCGTTTTGTACTCCTCGGGCAACGCAACATGTACTTCTTTACAACCGGCTTGTTTTACGCGGGCACGAAACGCCTTTTTTTTTGCAGCATCTGAGTCGTAAATCCTCGGTCGTCCTCGGCGGCTTTTTTCTGCACACAAATTTATTCACCACCAAATAGAGAATATGCTAATCCCCCGCGGACTCCAATTTTTCCAATGCGCGCTTTAGAATTCCGGCTATTAAAGCCCTGTCTTCACGGGTCGTGTTCGCGGCCCTTTCCCTTACGTCATCGTATATTGCGGCTATTGGGGCGACGTCAAGACACATCGAACTTCGACGCTGTTCCGCAATTTTTTTTTGTTCTTTAGAAACATGGGGCGATGGGTCGTTTTCGTTATTTTCTTGGGAGTCACGCAACAAAAGCGATAAAGGCCGCGCCGGGTCATCTGTTTCACCGAGAAGATAGGAGACTGAGGTGTTGAGCGCTTGGGCGATTTTTATAATCGTTTCCGCCTTTGGAGAAATTGAATCTCTTTCCCATCGTGAAATCGTATTAGCATCCACATCAATCCTGTCTCCGAGTTGGGATTGAGACAGGTCAGCCAGATTTCGTGATTTTCTAATACGTTCACCTAAACTCACGTGTGTCACCTCTTAAACTACTATATAAGTGAGCCTACTTACAACAAGGGCAAAATCGGTCTGATTTTATAGTCATACACGCATGGAAATTTCTCAATAACGCATATTGACAAATATACAAAAATGCCTATGCTAATAACGCTCACGTGTGGCGATATTTAGTAATTAAAGTAAATAAGCGCGTCTATTTGGACCCCGCCTGCCACATAATCGAGAAGATCAGCAAATAAACAGATTTGCATATTTTTACAAAAATTTTGGAGCGGCAACAGAGAAAAATCATTCAGTAGCTCTGGAGTGATTCTGAAAAGGGGAGTGTTATGGTATGGAATTTAAATCTGCAACCTGTCCAAATTGCGGGGGGAATCTGCAACTTGACCCGTCAAATGAGAAGGGTACTTGTCCTTTCTGTAAAAGTGAGATTATTGTTGCAGAAGCAATTCAAAAATTTAAGGGTGAAGTTGAAGGGATTGCTACGCAAAAAAGCAGACTGACTCGCGCTGCTCAAATGCTTGACGGAGGCGATTATGACGGCGCTATCAAGTCGTATAAATTATTATTGGAATCAAATCCAGAAAACCACGAAGCTTGGTGGGGGCTATTTAATTGTGACGTTGTCGCTGCGGATTATCACCTGAGAAAAGATGGTCTCAGTGAATTCACGATTAGACAATATAAATCTGCTCTACAAGAGGCAATCAATCAAAGAGGCAAATGGGCGGTTGAATATGCCCCGGAAAATAAAAACCTAAATTCCCGTAAATAATATAGTATACAGAATTTAAGCGATGGAATTTAGGAGATTTTCGTGTGAAATGCCAAGAGCCGCGAGAATAGTTTTCTGCGTTTTCGTGAGCGGCGTGACCATCCTGTGTCGGTCCGACATGATAACTGTCTTTATCTTCTTTAGCTCAAGCAACACCTTATCTAAAGTCAATCTCCTGGTGTCTGTTTGAGCTTTTACTTTACCGAGCAAACATGTTCTGAGTATAAGAGCCAAGAAACCAACAAAAACCTTCCCCTCAGTGGTTTCATTGATGTGCGTCCTCAACCGCCTGAAATCCAACCCATTCTTCAATTGACAGAAATTTTTCTCTATCACGTCACGTCCGCGGTAAATTCGCATGAGATTTTCAGAACTGCAAGACATATCTGTGGTGAGAAAAATACAGAATCCCGCCTTTTTCAGCCTCTCATCCACCTTGTCGCAGTCCATCTCGAAACTGATACCCGATTTCTCCTCTTCAACAGCGAAAAAGTCAGTATATCTTCTGGTTACCCGCTTCGCGCCGCTCATCTTTTTCAATTCACCGGATAACCTTGCTATACGGGCGTACAATTCCTTTTCGTCGAGGTTCTGTTTCTCCGGGTCGAAAAAAATATGAGCTTTCATTGGAATCCTGTAAAGCTCATAGTCAAAACCGGTTCCGTAAAGATCGGCGTCGTTTATCCTGTTAGCGGCCTTCCTGATGGACGCCCCGTATTTGTCAAGCATGGCCGCGGCTTCCACTCTGTCCATCGGAAACGGCACGATGAATGGATAGCCTTTTTCCGCCATGTAAGCTATATTCTCTTCTTTCACAAATCCCCGATCCATCACGAAACATGCCTTATTTATTCCAAGCCTGCCGGTATTCTCCAACATGAAGATAAGGTAACTCTTATCAGTGATACTGCCACTGTATATCGTGTAATAGACCGGAAGCTGTGATGTCGTTCCGAAATACATGCCGAGATTGACCTGCGGTAAACGTTCGTCATCCCTGTTGTATCCCCATTCGGCGATGTCAATACCCGATGAGTATGTCGAAATTGACGTCACATCGTAGGCTATGTACTCCTGCTCTTGGCGTATCTTGATCCACTCCTCGAAAAAAGTCATACGCTCTTCGTAAGTAATCGAGGCAAACATCTCACCGCACCGCCTGTCACTCATCGTTCCAAAGAAAGGGACTTCGGTGACTTCGAACCAATCCTCCAAGTACATCATGACGTTACCTTCGCAAATCATGTAAAACGCGGCGGCGAGTATATTCGCCCATTTTGATGGGAAACATTTCTCAAGGATTTGAGGTAAGCCTGTTTCTTCCGCAATTTTCGTCAGAACGTAAGTATTGCCGTAATCCGTGATCTTATGGACGGAAGTAATCTTTTGGGTTAATGGCACGATTTCGGGAAAGAGTTCGAGGTATTTTTTATTCGGAATGAGCATACCGGACTCGAGGTCTTTTTTCCCGATCAAAACTTCATCGCTCGTCGGTTTGCCCTTGCTGTTCCGATAAGCCTTTGTTGTGTAATAAACATAGATTGTGCCGTTGGGGGATTTCTTGAACGTGATTCTTTTTGCCGGCATAGGCGCCGTAGCCATGCTGAGTGTCATCTTACCACCTCCTGTATACTACATATTATATAGTATATGGGAGAAAATGCAATGCTATACTTCACAGAAATAACGTGGATTTATTCGATTTCTTATTCAGTATACTATATTTTTGCGGGAATTTAGGTTATATACAGAAGCAGCGGGAGGCGTCACCGTTACGCTTGTGACAGTGGGCGCTATTTTAACAAGCGCGACTTCGCCGAACATAATATCGGCTTCAAAGACCTCCAACGGCGAAGTGTGGTTTTCATAACCGGCTTTCGTTATTTCCAGAGCATAGCTACCGGGTTGTACGTCGCGGAAAATAAACGCCTGCGTATGCCGTTCCGTATCGTCTGCAGGCGCTGTAACAGGCGCTATTACAGTTGTATAACTTACGTCATCTCCCTCTGTCAATCTAATTGTCGTTGGAATATCGGGATGGAAAGAGCTTACCGTACCTATTACGGACGTCGGGGGATCTTCCGGAATCTCTTCAACGGCGAATATTACGACGAAGTCGGATTTGGCGTTCGCATATTCCTTGTCGCTGACGAGTTCAAAATGAAGAATCCTGCCCGCTTCACCCGCGGGAACGATTTCTTTGGGATCGAAGGTTAATACGTGTGATAAAGTACTTCGACCGGCAATGTTACTTATATTAACGGTTTCAATTACGCCCTGTCCTCCCAAATCAACGATGTCGGTATTCATTGAGGCATTACGCACATACAGTTTGGCTCCCGCATCGAAAGTGCTTGTGTTCTCAATGTTCGCAACCACTTTAACGGCGCCGTCGTCATCGTAACGCTTATCCAGCAGCAGCATAAGATTGCTGTGACCAAGCACTACAGCGCGGCTATTGTCGCTCATGTCGGCGTCAATGGAACCATTTGGCTCAACGCTTATGACAAATTCGGTCTGTTCCAGCATACCGGATGGTATATTCAAATTAAAATCAATCGTCGTTGTCCCGCCTGTTTTCAGTCCGCCGGAAATCGGGAATGTGCGGACCGTCGCTCCGTCCACCTTCACATCGACGTTATTTACGGTGATCGCGCCGATGTTCTCGACTTCAAGGCTTACCGGCAGAGGTTGACCCGGACTAATATCCCCGTCAATATAAAATACGCTGTTCAACACGATATTTACCGGAAGCGCGCCTCTCAAAGAACACAAATTATTCGTCTCGATGAGTTCGGCGTCGGCACCTTCGCCGATAATCGACATATTTGAATTATTAAAAACAAGGTTGAATTCGTCGTTATCCTCCCAAACGCCGTCAAAGAACCGGGCGAAAGCGCCTGTCTCCGCGAGCTTGAACGGGTTGCCAAGCTGTCCGTCTTTGCATAACTGCCCCATGAAATAACCTGTTTCATCCTCAATAACGGGATAGATAACGGCGGCGTCGCCGGAGACATTATTGAAAATTTTATAATTATCCGTTGTCATGCTCGAATCGTTGGAAAGCGTGACAATCGGCCCGTTAGCCGTCATGTAGCGGATATTATTCACGGTTATGTCGTCAAAACCGCGGTCCTCAAGCCAGCTCAACGCCCGTTCGCCGTTGATTGTTATAAATTGAGGCTTTGACACGAATTTTCCGTTTACCGGCGTCCCTGTCACCGTCCCGGACAAATCCATCACCGTCAGGCTGCGATCGTCAATTGTTTCCATGTTGTTGTCGTTATCCGTTATGTACGCGACTTGAAATTTGCCGCCATAAAAAGCGGCGTCCATATCAAGCACCCCGCCCAAGCCGTTTGCCAGTGTGACGGGTTCACCCCAGACGCCGTTTGTGAATTGCCTTGCGACAATCGAATTGTCAAACCCGTTCATACCGAAAATATCATTTTGGGTATTACGTACCCAGGCGACAAACGCGTCGCCGCCGTTGACGGCGATTACCGGCTGAGTATCGAGCACATCGTTGTCCGTCAGCACACCGATACTTTCAAATGTCCCGGATGCGCCGTCGAATCGCGCGACGGCAATTTCGGCGGCGGCCAGCATGTCGTTAAATGACGACGTATTGCCGAACGATCTTTTACTCTTGTGCCATGTCACCCAAATATTATCGCCGTCACTCGCGATACTCGGATAGAAGTCCGCCGTTCCGTCGTCGAATATCGCCTGCGGCGCGCTCCATGAATAGGTACTTGCATCGTACAGGGAGTACATCAGCTTCGTGCGGTTCATATCGTCCCTTGAACCGTCGTCGGCAAGGAAAATCATAACGCGACTGCCGCCGGCTTCCGCAATCAACGGCGCGGCGTCGGGGTATATCGATTCCTGCAATATGTTAATACCGCCCGTACCGGCCCCGCTCCTGCCGAGCGGACGAATGAGCCGGTCGCCCAGCCAGCCGGACTGCGACTGTATATAGTCGCGCGACGCGAAATCGTAGTTGTCCATATCGTACATGTTCGTTCCGGCAAGCGCCATACTTCGCGCTATCACGCCGCTATCCCATATCGTACCTCTATGCGCGGTGAGTGTATATTTAATAAACAACACGCGCACATACCCGCCAAACTCACCAACCAGCGTCCATCGGGTATTACTATTTGAGACGTTCCAGTTAAGATTCATATCGGCGGCGGCATACACTCCAACACTTGCGATTTTTGCAAAACCTACGCCTGCATTAGCCCCAACTCTGGGGATAACGAAATTAAAGGCATGACCGCCTGGTAATAAATTCCGGGCGTTGGTCGAAAAAACAGTTCCGGTATATGATGCGCTAACGCCTAAATTAAGACCGAATACGACAGGAAAATTAATCGGTAACTGCCATTCGTCTTTATATTGGGCCTCGCCTTTTATTAAAATTTTACCGCTTAAAGAAGTCACCTCGCCGTTTACCAGAGCCCCTTCCAAATAACCGATAACCTCGAAGTCGGTTCCTAAGACGCCGCCCGAGGGTTTGCTTATTTTTACAGAATACTCCCAATTTCTGGGATTGATATAATTTACAAAATCCACGAGATTTTTTAATTCGCTGAATTTCTTTCTTCTCTCTTGTTGCGTAAAATTAATTCCCCAATCACTGCTGCCAAAACCGATGCCAATCATTACTTTATCGTCATCGTAACTTGCGAGAGCGCGAATATTGCCTAAATTCAAATTGATTTCTTTGCCGTTTAAAAGCGGTACACTACTCGGTAGCCTGATACCCGTTTCGCCAAAACCGAGTTGTATTACTTCCGGCGCGCCCACTCTATACGTAGCTTCAAACATAAAGCTTGGCGCCATGTCGCTTCTGAACGCCCTAGCCTTTATTGTTGTTGTGTCTGACGGGCCGGTTATTCTAATGGGTGATGTATAGATGAAGCCGTTCGTCAGGGACGGATCGGTGCCGTTGGTTGTATACATGATCACCGCTCCGGCTGACGAACTTATTAGCGTAACTCTGTCATTGCCGTTGATGGTGCTTCCGGTAGGACGGTTGGATGTCGGCGCGGCAACCCTTGGTCTAGCTGCATACGTGAACGACACCGTGTCGCTGTCCGGCCAACCGTCGTTGGATGCCCGCGCTTTAACAGTTGTCGAAGCGTTTATCGGTATCGGCGATGTGTAAACGGGGCTGCCGGCGGCCGGTTCGGTACCGTCGGTCGTGTATCTGACTGTCGAACCGGGTGTGGGAGAGGACAACGTTATCGTTATCGTCTCATCGTAAGCGAAAATAGTGCCCGACCGAGGATCGGCCTTCGGCGCAAGCACTTTATTGTCATAGAAAAATACGGCTGTATCACTTTCCACACTGCCTCTAAACGATTTTGCTTTTATAAGTGTCGGCCCATTTATCACAATCGGCGACGAGGATGAAAAAACCTCGCTGTCCGCAGTCGGTTCGGTACCGTCGGTTGTGTATCGGATCACTCCCGGCATATCCGAGGAAAGCGTTACCGGAGTTCCGATTGGTACGGTAGCTTCATAAAGATAGTTTGACGTCGGCGGATTATAGAATGAACGTAAAACCGGAAAAGGACTAACATTGGGTTTAAAAATCCATATATTATCAAAATCCCAGCCGTTGCTTTCATATATCGCTTGATTCGTAAGCTGATCCATAGTCAATGCGCCGCCGTGCATTCTATTGGGTACGCTGTCCGCGTGGCCTGGCGGGATCGGCGTTCCGTTTATGCTGAGATTTTCAAAACGGTATAAGTTCGTAATTCTGCCATAACTAGCAAGATATTCTCCCGTCAGCCCACCGACTCTACCCGTTGCGATAATACTGCTACCCATGGCGAAGCTGTTTTCAAAGCGACCAGACAAGTACAAGCATCCTACCAGTCCGCCGACATAGTCACCACCGCTGACATTACCAGTGGCGTAGCTGTTTTCTATGTGGCCCGATCCTGCCAGCCCGCCGACAACGTCACTACCGCTGACATTACCAGTGGCGTAGCTGTTTTCTATGCGGGCGCCCAGTCCTACCAGTCCGCCGACAAAGTCGCCACCGCTGACATTACCAGTGGCGTAGCTGTTTTCTATGGAACTCCGTCCTGCCAGTCCACCGGCATAGTCGCCGCCGCTGACATTACCAGTGGCGTAGCTGTTTTCTATGCGGGCGCCAACTCCTGCCAGTCCACCGACATAGTAGTCGCCGTTGCCGCTGACATTACCCGTAGCGTAGCTATTTTCTATGCTGACGCCGAATCCTACCAAGCCGCCGACATAGTCGCCGCCACCGTTGACATTACCAGTGGCGTAGCTGTTTACTATGGAACCCGATCCTGCCAGTCCACCGACATTGTCGCCGCCGCTGACATTACCAGTGGCGTAGCTGTTTTTTATGAAACGGCCCGCTCCTACCAGTCCACCGACATTGTCGCCACCAGTGACACCAGCGGCAGTGATTACTACTCCGAGATTTTCAATCTTCGCGTCGGATGCGCATCCAAACAAACCCACATAATCCATGTCCGGTCGGTTAATCCAAAGGCCGGTGATCTTATACTCGTTACCGTCAAAATCACCTTCAAAACGGGCAGAATATGTTCCTATGGGCAGCCAACCCTCCGTGTTCCATTTGGCATAACCCTCGCCGCCGCTTGCGAGATACGGGGCCAGGTCAATATTATTGCCAAGCCTGAAATATGCATATCGGTTGTCGCGCACCGCGTCGAGCTGCGCCGCCGTGGTTATGATATACGGGTCAGTCTCCGTGCCGCTGCCGCCAGAGAATGTAGCCGCCCAGGCTGCACCCGCCGACATGACCATCAACGCAGACAGCGCAACAATCAATTTCACGCGCATAGAAAACTTCATTTCAAGCCCTCCCCAGACAATAAATTACAATAATGCCATGGCGATTACAACATATACATGGTATTATATAGCACAATAACACAGTTAATTTGCTTAATATGGCAAGGTAAATATAGCATTGTTAGATATGGCTATCTCATATATTTTCATCTGAAAATCATGGAAGGATACAGGCGCGGATGGGAATAGGACAACGCATCAGAGAATTCAGAACAATGAAGAATATGAGTCAAGCCGAGCTTGCTTTCAAAGCAAACACAGAGCCAAGCACTATATCTCGATGGGAAACCGATAAAGGAAAACCGAGCGCATCGTCGTTAAGAAAACTTGCAAACGCGCTTGAGGTAAGCATTGGTAGTATTATTGAAGACGACGAATCATACGAAGAATTATCAAATGGGGTTAATGATTTTACAATGCCCGATAAACATTCTCTGGAAAGTATTATTACTTCAGGAATAATACTTGAGCGAGTAGAAGGAGTAGAAGGCGATAATAAAACACGCATCATAATTCCCCATAGCAAGGAAATGTTCGAAAAAGCTAAAGAAGTGCTTGCGTTGTTTTACGATAATCCAAAAGAAAAAAATCAAAAAAACAGCAAAACATAAAAAAGCTAACCGTCGATTTTTGAGATAAGTTATGTTTGACATGGTAATAATGACATTTTACCTATACACGAAACGCGATTCATCCGAAAAAACATGCTTCGGAATTTTGTTGTATCATTAGGTTCATGAAAAGAACCTCTGCGGAAAAAAAAATTGAAATCGACCCGGACTATCGTTTCATGCGCGAGGCGATGGCCGAGGCGGAACGCGCGTTTGGCGAAGGGGAGATACCGGTCGGCGCCGTCGTAACGCTAAACGGTGAGATCGTCGGGCGCGGGCGCAACGGACGGAGATCCGGCAATATGCCGTTTGCTCACGCGGAGATATGCGCTCTATCGGAAGCGGGCAAAAACTTGAACGCGTGGCGCTTCGACGGCTGCGCGCTTTACGTGACGCTCGAACCCTGCGCAATGTGCGCCGGCGCTATAGTGCAGACGAGGGTCTCCCGCGTGGTGTACGGCGCGCCGGACCCCAGGGCCGGGGCGGCGGGCACTCTCTACGACATCCTGCGCGACCCGAGGATGCCCCACCGCTGCCTCGTCACGAGCGGCGTAATGGAAGCGGAGGCCGCGGCCTTACTGCGAAAATTTTTTTCAGCCAGAAGAAAGGACCAATACAGGAGCACGTGTTGCGATTGAAATTTCGTATAAAAATAAGGGCAGCTCTTGATGGTGGAGCCGCCCGGCGTAAAATCCTTCTGGACTAGTTGGTTATCCGCAGAATCTTGAGTATCAGCTCAAGAATGCGGAGAAATCAAATTGAACAGAGGAGCGAGATACCTTACTTTGGAGAGCAGGTTTCCTTTCTCTTGCTTCTGTCCGCCCTCATTTTATTTTTTTTGGCGTGCGGGTCGCCGTCCGTCGGAACGATACAGACGAAGGTGAAATCTCCCTCGCCGATGTTCCTGAATGTATGCGTCATTCCTCCGGGCACCCTGGCCCAATTTCCGCTTTCGAGATCGTAACGGTCGCCCTCTACATCCACTTCTCCGTGGCCGCCGAGGGATAAGACCAGATGATCCCACCCGTGAGAGTGCGTCGGTATGGCCTGGCCCTCCGGCAATATGAAATGCCGCGCGCAAAAATCATCCCACCCGTTTTCCGTCCAGAATACGTTCCTCTTTATCACCCCCGGAGCGAGCGCCGAGGCGTCCAGAGTCTCTATGTCGATAATTCTGCCCCAATTTTTTCCCTTCACGTAAATCCCTCCCAGCGTTGCGTCTATGTCAACCCAGTTTTTTTGACAGGGCTTCCGATACTTCCCTCGGGTCGGCTTGTCCCTTTGCCTCCTTCATCACTAAGCCCTGGAGGAATTTGACCTTGCCGCCTTTTTTGTCCTGGCCGGACTTTATCGTCTCCACAACATCCGGGTTATCGCCGAAAATTTTCCCGATCAGCGCTTCGAGCGCGTCGCCCGTTACTCGGCCCACCGGAGCGCCGATGCGCTTTATCGCGGCGCCAAGCGATATATCTTTGCCGGTTTCGCGCGCGAGTACGTCTAAGACCTCCTTGCCGATCGTGCTCGATATCTCCTTCGCCTCTACTTTTTTAACGAGCTCGGCGAGGACAGCCGGCTTCACTTTGAACTCCTCTATGCCGTCGGCCCCGATTTCGTTGAGCACCCGAAGAACCTCCATGCGCACCCAGTTGGCAGCCCTCGCGGGAGAGGCTCCCGCAGCAACCGTCTCCTCGTAGTAGTTCGCCAGCTCCTTCTGCTCGGTCAGGACCGCGATCTCCTCCTTCGAGAGGCCGAAGTCCCTCTCGAAGCGCTCGCGCTTCTCCCAGGGCATTTCGGGCATGGAGCGCTTGAATCCTTCGATCTGCTCGTCCGTGATGATGATCGGCGCTAAGTCCATCTCAGGGTAATACCTGTAGTCGGACGCCGTTTCCTTGTTCCTCATCGAGCGCGTGACGCCTTCGGCGTCATCCCAGAGCCTCGTCTCCTGCACGAGTTTTCCGCCGGCGTCGAGCTCCCTGTTCTGCCGCGATATTTCGTATTCGAGCGCCCGCTCAAGCGATTTGAGCGAGTTCATATTTTTTATCTCGACGCGCGTGCCAAGAGAGCCGTCGGGATTCGAGAGCGAGATATTGGCGTCCACCCGCAGGGAGCCGGACTCCATCTCCCCGTCCGACACTTCGAGGTATCTCGCGAGCTGCCGCAGTCTCACCACATAGTCGCGGGCCTCGGCCGGCGACGATATGTCCGGCTCGGACACTACCTCGGAGAGGGGCACCCCGGCCCTGTTGTAATCCACAAGGGAGTAAGCCGCGCCCGTGAGCCGTCCGTCCGCCGTCGGATGAACGAGCTTGCCGGCGTCCTCCTCAAGATGGAGGTGATGGATGCGAACCCGTTTCGTTTTCCCGTCCGCCTCAACGTCGAGATACCCGCCCACGGAGATAGGCAGGGCAAATTGCGTTATCTGATACGCCTTCGACAGATCGGGGTAAAAATAATTCTTCCTGTGGAAGTTCGAGTAGTGGCGTATCTCCCCGTGAAGGCCGAGTCCCATGCGGGATGCGAGCGCGACGGCGCTGTCGTTCAAAATCGGCAGCGTGCCGGGCACAGCCAGGCATATCGGGCACACGTTCAGGTTCGGAGCGCGCCCTATGTAATCCGTCGAGCAGGGGCAGAACATCTTTGTCTTCGTGTTTAGATGCAAGTGGATTTCTAATCCGATAACTACAGGGCGCTTGGAAATCGCCGAACCGCTCATCTACGCCACCTCCCCTATTTTTCTCGGCTCGCAGGCCGTCGGGCGTCCGGCCATCCGTTCGAGAACGGCGGCGACTCCGAGCACCTGCGAGTCATCGTAACGCGGCCCGACTATCTGTACGGACAGGGGAAGGCCGGCGTCGTTAAAGCCCATGCTGAGATTGAGGCCCGGAAGTCCCCCGAGGTTTATCGGCACGGTGAAAACGTCGCCGAGGTACATCCTGTTGGGGTCGGTCTCCTTGGTTCCCAGGATATACGGCAGCGACGGCGTCGTCGGAAGGAGGTACGCGTCGTACTTCGCGAAAATCCCCTCGAACTCCTCAACCATCTTCGTGCGGACTTTCAGCGCGGGTCCGTAGTAGTTCTGGTAAAAACCCTCCGTCAGAAGGCAGGTGCCGAGGATTATCCTCCTGCGCACCTCCTCGCCGAAGGATGCCGAGCGGGTGTTAGTGTACAGGTCTGTGACCGTCTGTCCCCCGATGTGCGCGCCGTAGCGTATGCCGTCGTAACAGGCGAGCTTGGAGCTCGCGTCGGCGAGGGCCGTCACGTAATAAGTCGCGACGCCGTATTTGACCGCTATAGGCAGGTCGATCGGCTCGACCACAGCGCCGGCCTCGCGGCACATGTCTCCCGCGCGGGTGAGCGCGCCGTAAAGGTCGGCGTCCATCTGCTCCGCCTGAAAACCCGCGAACACGCCTATCTTCTTTCCCTTGAGATCGTCCGCCTTCAGCGCATCGGAGAAACGCGGCCTTTCGTAAGCGTCGCAGGTGGTGTCGTTGGGGTCGGGGCGGGCGATTATCTCCATCGCCAGCGCCAGGTCTTCGACACTTCGGGCGAGTGGGCTCACCTGGTCGAACGCCGAGCAGTAGCCTATTATCCCGAACCGGCTGACCTCCCCGTAGGAGGGCTTGATGCCCTGTATTCCGCAGAAGGCGGCGGGCTGACGCACCGAGCCGCCCGTATCGCTGCCCAGCGCGATCGGAACGTATCCCGCGGCGACTGAGGCGGCGCTTCCTCCGCTGCTCCCCCCAGGGACACGGGCGAGGTCGCGCGGATTTTTCGTAGGGCCGATTATCGAATTTTCTGTCGAGCTCCCCATCGCGAACTCGTCGAGATTCGCCTTCGCTATGAGGATGCCTCCCGCGTCGTCCATGAATTTAACCGGGCTCGCGTCGTATGTCGGCCGCCAGTTTTCGAGAATTTTGCTGGCGCAGGTCGTGGGTACTCCGCGGGTGCAGAAATTGTCCTTTACTATGTAAGGAACTCCGCCAAGCGGACCTATATCCTCTCCCCGCGACAGGCGGGCGTCTATCTCGGATGCGCGCGCGAGCGCGCTCTCCTCAAGCACCGTTATGCAGGCGTTAACCGTCTCCTCGTATTGCGCGATGCGCTTGAGGCTTGCCCGCGCGGCGTCCTCCGCGCTGAATTTTTTCTCCTTTATAGCCCGCCCCATTTCAGCGGCGGTCAGTTCGTGGATTTCCATGTCGTCATCCCTCCGGATTTATCTTGGGGACACGGAAAAAATCCCCCTCTATCGTAGGAGCGGCGGCTTTGAACTCGTCGCGGTCGCCCCAGTCGCTCGCTTCGTCGGCGCGGCGCGGGGGCAGGCGTTTCATCTTCCACGTGAAATCCGGCGTGCCGGTGCAGTCAAGATCGCCCACGAGCGCGCAGAAATCGAGAATATCGTTGATCGAGTTCATCATGTTATCGACTTCCTCGGGCGCTATGCGTATCTGCGCCGCGCGCGCCATGCGAAGCGTCACTTCCCTGTCCACAGTCATTTTCAATGGTTCATACCTCCTTCGGGTATTAAAAACTAAAACCCTGGGCTCTGCCCAGACCCGCCAGGGGACGCAGTCCCCTGGACCCCTTTAATGGGGTTCCAAGGGGCTGCGCCCCTTGGCGGGGTTTGGGGCGGAGCCCCAAGGTTTTTTTATTTTTTAATTTTTTCAAGAAAAGTTTCTTCATCCCAAATCTCAATCCCCAAGGCTTGCGCCTTGTTAAGTTTACTACCGGCGTTCGCGCCCGCCACCACCACGTCGGTCTTTTTACTCACGCTCCCCGACGTCGAAGCGCCCATAGTTTCGGCGAGGCGTTCGGCCTCGCCGCGCGTCATCGCGGAAAGCTCGCCGGTGAACACGAACTTCTTCCCCTCGAACGATGCCGCCGGGGTGACATGCGGGAACGATTCGGGACCGGATTCCATGTTGACGCCGTATCCACGCAGGCGAGTTACAACGGACATGTTGTGTTCATCAGCGAAGTGTTGCCGTATCGACTCCGCCACGATGGGCCCTACGCCGTCAAGATTGGAGAGTTCTTCCTCGCTCGCGCCGATCAGGGCGTCAATGCTCCTGAAGCGCTCCGTTATGTCTCGCGCCGTTTTTTTGCCCACGTTACGGATGCCCAGCGCGTTTAAGACGGCGTGGAACGGGCGGTTCTTCGACGCCTCTATCGCGGCCGCGAGTTTATTCGCCGATTTGTCTGCCATGCGATCGAGCCCTGAGAGCGTTTCCGGCGACAATTCGTATAAATCGGCGACGCTTCGCGCCAGGCCAGTCTCGGTCAATTGGCGAATTAATTTTTCCCCTATCCCGTTTATGTCCATGCAGTCCCGCGAGACGAAGTGCCACAAATTCTCCTGAAGCTGGGCGGGACACGATCTGTTCACACACCTCACCGCCGCCTCCGACGGGAGGCGAACAGCCTCGGACCCGCAGGCAGGACACGTATCGGGTATTTTGAACGGGGTTTCGTCTCCGGTCCTCGCGTCGAAATCCACCCTCAGAACCTCCGGGATGATCTCGCCCGCTTTGTGGACCCACACCATATCGCCGACGCGAACATCCTTCCTGTCCACCTCGTCCTGATTGTGCAGGCTTGCCCTCCGCACGGTCGTCCCCGACAGCTTCACAGGCTCCATGATGGCGGTTGGAGTGAGCGCGCCGGTTCTGCCGACCGAGACCTCTATGCCGAGTATCTTAGTCCTTTTCTCCTCAGGCGGGTACTTGAACGCAATCGCCCAGCGCGGGGCCTTCGACGTGCTGCCCAAACGCTCGCGCGCCTGCATGGAATCGAGCTTTATCACCACTCCGTCGGTGTTTATCGATTCGTCGAAGCGCATCCGGTTCCACTCTTCGAGATACAGGTAAATTTCGTCAACCGAGCGGCACAGCCTGTCGCGCCCGTGGGTCGGGAAACCCTCGTCCCGCAGCCACGTGAAAAGTCCGTGATGGGTATCTATGCCAAATGATAACGTATTGTCTATATGATACAGGAAGATTTTCAGATTCCGAGACGCGGTCACTTTGTGGTCAAGTTGGCGGAGGCTGCCGGCCGCCGCGTTCCGAGGGTTGGCGAATAGCGGCAGATCTAATTCCTCACGCGATCTGTTGAGTTCGGCGAAGTCCTCCCTCGCCATGCAGACCTCCCCGCGCACCTCTATCCGGCCCGGATGCGGGCGCTTCATGCGGAGCGGCAGCGACTTTATCGTCCTGATGTTCTGCGTCACATCCTCCCCCACTTGCCCGTCACCCCTCGTCGAAGCCGTTACCAGCAGGCCATCCTCGTAAATCACGGACACCGCAAGACCGTCGATTTTAGGCTCGCACACCCACGCGCCGCCATCGCCTTCGAGGGATTTACCGGCCCTTTCGAAGAAGGCGGCTAGCTCGCCTCTGTCCAGCGCATTGTCGAGGCTCTGCATCGGGGTGTCGTGGACGATCTTGCGGAACTCGGTCCTCGGCGCTCCCCGGACGCGTATGTTCGGCGAATCGAGCGTCAGCAGTTCCGGATACTCAGCCTCTATCGCGGCCAGTTCACGGAGCAGGGCGTCGTACTCGTGATCCTCTATCTCGGGAGAGTCATGGACGTAGTACAGTTCGTCATGGCGCGCTATCGTTTGGCGCAGCTGCTCCGCTCTCGCGGACACCCGTTTGAAATCGGAATTGCCGCGCGTTATCCCCGTCATTTTTATGCCTAAAGCGGCCTCATCGTCGGGAACAGGATCACGTCCCGGATGCTCCGCGAATTTGTGAAAAGCATGACCGTGCGGTCGATCCCTATCCCCATGCCGCCGGTCGGGGGCATCCCGTACTCCAAGGCGTTCACGAAGTCCTCGTCGAAGGGGTGAGTCTCCTCGTCGCCCTCGTCCTTGCGCCGCGCCTGGTCTTCGAAGCGCGACCGCTGGTCTATCGGGTCGTTCAGTTCACTGAATGCGTTAGCAACTTCCCAGCCGTTTATAAAGAGCTCGAAGCGGTCTGTAACATCGGGATTTTCCCTGCTTCGCTTCGCGAGCGGCGAAATCACAGTCGGATGGCCGAACACGAACGTGGGCTGTATCAGGGTATCCTCCACATACTGCTCGAAAAAGAGCGGGAGTATATCGTACCTGGTGCTGTTCCTCGATATTTCGACGCCGCGCTCCTTCGCGAAACACCTCGCGTCGGCGTCGGATATGCCGATAAAATCTATGCCCGTCTTCTCCTTCACCAGTTCCGCCATTGTCGCGCGCCGGAACGGGGGCTCGAAGTCGATTTGTTTCCCCTGATAATCGATTTTCCGGGACCCGAGCGCGTCCGCACAAGCGACGAGTATTTCTTCGGCGAGCGCCATCATCTCCCGGTAACTGGCGTATGCCCAGTAGACCTCCATCGCTGTGAATTCGGGATTGTGGCGCGGGTCCATTCCCTCGTTGCGGAAATTCGGCCCGATCTCGTAAACGCGCCCGAACATGCCGACTATCAGGCGCTTTAAGTACAGTTCCGTCGCTATGCGAAGGTACAGGGGTATGTCGAGCGTGTTATGGTGCGTCACGAACGGGCGCGCGTTCGCGCCGCCCGCTATGCCGGCGAGGATGGGCGTCTGGACGTCCAGCGTACCGTTGCGCTCCAGTACGTTCCGGAACGTGCTTACAATGACGGCCCTCTTCCGGAACGTCTCGCGCACCTCGGGGTTTGCGATCAGATCGACATACCTCCTGCGGTAGCGCACCTCCGTATCCTTCAAGCCGTGCCACTTTTCCGGCAGCGCCCGCAAGGACTTCGTCAGAAGCGAGAACTCCGTCACCTTTATGGACAATTCTCCGCGCTGCGTTCTGAACGCGCTCCCCTTGACGCCGATGAAGTCGCCGGAATCCACCCATTTCTTGAAGAAAGCGTACCGTTCCTCGCCCAGTTCGCCTTGATGAAAATACAGCTGCATGGTTCCCGATTCGTCCATCAGGTCGGCGAAAGCCGCCTTGCCGTGACGGCGAATGATCATCACGCGGCCCGCTGCCGACAGCGCGTCGCCGGACGACTCCTCGGCGGCAAGGCCGTCATACTTCTCTCGAACTTCCGCTAACTTCTGGAGGACTTCCCAGTGGTCGTTGACGTATGGGTCGTAGCCCTCTTCCGAGCGAAGCCTGTCGAGCTTGTCCTTCCTCTGCCGGAAAATTTCCTCTTCGGGCGTTTCCGGCACGCCGGCTGCTCCAATGCTGTCACGCGTGACGTTGTCGTCGCTCACAATGATTCCTCCCAAATTCAGAAAATCGTGAATATTCTACCACGCGGCAGGGGCGTAATGTTAAAATATTTCCGGCGGACTTCCCGGCAAGAACAGGGGGCAGGACATTTGATAGGCGGTGTATTTTCATAAAGAGAGTATACGAATACTGTATTAAGGTCTTCAACGGGATGGGGCTCGGGCTATTCTCCACTCTGATCGTCGGTTTGATAATCAGGCAGATCGGCACATATGCGGGCGTCGAAGTACTCATCACACTTGGCGGTGCGGCACAGCTCATGATGGGCCCGGGCATCGCGGCGGCAGTCGCACACAGCGTGAACGCGCCGCCGCTGGCGTTGTTCTCCTCTCTCGCAGTCGGTGCGATCGGCGCTGGGACGTTCACCGGCGGAACCCCCGTGATTGGCGAGCCGGTGGGAGCGGCCGTCGCGGCGCTCGCCGGCGCGCTCATGGGTAAGCTGGTACAGGAGCGAAGCGGTTCGAGCATAAATATCATCCTCGTACCCATGACCACGATCATTGCCGGCGGCCTCGCGGGCATCACCGTCGCGCCTTACGTCGCGGCCATGATGAAGGCCATCGGCGCGCTCGTTAATCTCTCAACAATGCTCCACCCGTTTGTGATGGGCATCGTCGTCTCGGTGGTAATGGGCGTCGTTCTTACGCTGCCGATCAGCAGCGCGGCGTTAGCCATCTCGCTCGGCCTCTCGGGCCTCGCGGCGGGCGCCGCTACGATTGGGTGCAGCTGCCAGATGATCGGGTTTGCCGTTTCAAGCTACCGTGAGAACGGCTTTGGAGGCTTGATTTCCCAAGGGCTCGGTACTTCAATGATCCAAATGCCGAACATCATCGGGAACCCATTGATATGGGTTCCGCCAACGCTGGCGTCCGCCCTGCTCGGCCCTGTCGGAACGGTGTTCTTCAAAATGGAAAACAACAGCGTCGGAGCCGGCATGGGTACCAGCGGCCTCGTCGGACAGGTCGGCACGCTCACGGTCATGGGCGAAGCCGCATGGCCGGGCATTATTTTACTGCACTTCGCGGCGCCGGCGGCGCTCTCGATTATCTTTTCGGAAATTATGAGAAGAAGAGGACTGATAAAGGCAGGAGACATGAAGCTCAATATAAAATAGCCGGGCTTTTGCCAAGGGTTCCGTTTTTTTGAGTCAATTACGATGCAACGCAGTCGCTCTCAGCAAAACGCAAAAGCGCTTCCTCCAGCGAAGCCCAGTCTCCGCACGACGCGACGACGCGCTTCAGCTCCGAAACTCCGCGGCAGCCCTTAAACATTCCGGCCGTCAGCCTCTTTATCATCACTAGGGCGTGCCGCTCCCCCTCGCGCGACTTTGCCTCCGTACCCGCCGCGAGCAGCATATCCACCCTGCCGGCGATCGAAGGGTCGAGGAATCTTTCGTCAACCTCGAAGCCGAGGGCGCAAAGCGTCCTCGGTATGAGGAACGCGTCCTTTATCGCGCCCCTCGCCGCGAGCGTCGCCGCGCATCCCCCGCTGAGATAAAGCTCCGCGTCCTCGGGCGTGAAAAAATCTCCGGTCGCCGCTATCATCCCCGGAAACTCCCGCGCTACCGAGACAACCGCATCCTTATCCGCGACGCCCTCGTACCTCTGAGCGGGAGTCCTGCCGTGGATTATCAGCAGATCCGCCCCGGCGTCGAACATCTTCCGGCAAAAATCGATCGTGCCCAGCGGATGCGTTCTTTCGTCGGTCTTCCTCAGCTTCACCCACACCGGCAGGCCGAGCGGTTTCAAGCCCGTAACCATCTTGGCGGCTTCGACCGGATTTAAAAGCAGCGACGCGCCGCCGCATTTCTTCGTAACCTTGGGCATCGGGCAAGCCATGTTGATCTCCAGGGCGTCGAATCGTTTTATCCCTAACGCCGCCTCCGCCGCGCGAGCAATATCGGACGCGCCGGGGCCGAACAACTGTACGGCAGCCGGTCCCTGTTCGGAATCGTCTCCTATCATCCTGAATGTTTTTTTATTGTTATACAAGACGCCTGTCGCGCTGATCATCTCCGTATGGACCAGCCCTGCGCCCATTCGCTTATGAAAGTCCCTGAACGCGCGTGTCGTCACCCCGGCCAGCGGTGCGAGCCATATCGGATTTGCGCAGCACAGGCCGCCTATGCGTAACATTTGCTGTTGCGCTTGTAGATGATTCGAAGACCGTCAAGCGTCAGCCGGTAATCGACGGCTTTGATCATCTTCGACTGGGCTGCCAACGTGTCCGCGTGACCGCCCGTCGCGACGACGAACGCTTCCTCTCCGAGTTCTTCCACAATACGCTTTACGAGTTCATCGACTAAGCCCGTGTATCCGTAGATGATGCCCGACTGGATGGCGTTTATCGTGTTGCGGCCTATCGCGCGAGGCGGCGCTTCGAGTGCGACCTGCGGCAGCTTCGCCGTCCCGGAGAACAGGGTTCTTACGCTGGTCATAAGTCCGGGAGCCAGCGCCCCGCCGATATACGAGTAGTCACGTGACACCACGTCGATATTTATAGCCGTTCCAAGATCGACGGCAATGACGGGCGAACCGTACTTCGCCGCCGCGCCGACCGCGTTTGCCAGACGATCCGCCCCAACCTCTCCGGGGAAGTCGGTATCGATTTTTATCCCGAGGTCTAATTTATCGGACACGATCACGGGATCGAAGCGAAAATATTTCTTTATCGCGCCGCGCCACGCGACCTCGAGATTGGGGACGACACAACAGAAGATTGCCCCGTCGATGGCGTTCAGGGGGATGCCTCTTGAACACAGCAGGCTTTCCAGAAGAAGCCCGGCCTCGTCGGCGGTGCGGTCGGTCGACGAGAAGCGCGCGTCGGCGGCAATATCTTCGTCGTACACGCCTACGGATATATTTGTGTTGCCTATATCGAGAACCAATAACATACCATTTCCCCCATTCCTAAAACGCGCCGGATTGTATCAAATACGTCATTAATATCGCAGCCCCGCCCGTCGCAAAGTATGCCCTCGAATTCGTGAAACCGCAAGCCCGCGCGAATAAATACGTCATGGCCAGCGCGCCGCCCGCCAGCATCGGATACGAAAAATCCGCCCGCTGCGGAATCAGGAATGTAATGTTGTTCGAAATACCCTCCCACATAGCGAAACAAATTTCGACCGGCATTGTGAAATAAATCCCGCCCCGCATCCCGGCGAGAACCGGAAGCGAGAGAATTGAAGCGGCGGGCAGCATTATCCCGAAAAAAGGAACGGCAAAGAAATTTATCACGATCCCCGCCAAAGGTACGGAGCCGAAAGTCCAGGCCGCCTGCATCGAGGATGCCAGCCAAAGGAGGGGCGACGAAATTAGAAATTTCGCCCTTTTTCCAATATCGAGCCGGAAAAGCGACGTAAGGGCCATGACGCAGAGTACGGACATCCTCCACCCGACATCCCAAAAAAGCCATGGATTCCACAGCAACATGAGACTTGCCGCGACACACGCGCCATTGAAAGTGCCGCCCGATTCTCCGAGTATTTTTCCGGCGATGACGAACTGTAACATCAGCGCGGCGCGCAGCGCGCTGGGCGACGCGCCCGCGAGCAGAGCGTAGGACCATATGACCGCGCTTATGATATAAAGCCTGTACCTGAACCCCCTCAGCAAAAACCAGCACATGCCATACGCCATCCCGATATGAAGCCCGGAGACCGCTAGAATATGGGATGTTCCGGCCTGTCTGTGAAGCTCCGCCAGATCGCCGTCCCTCTCCCCCAACCACGCGGCCGATATGTAACCGGATGTGCGGCGCGGCAACATTGTTCTAACGCGTTCGCCGAGCAAATACCTTACGTAAGGCATCCCGAATTCCCGTCCGATCACTTCGACGTTCCGCACATTGACGGAGACCGACGCGCCGCGCGCCTTCCAGTATAAAAATTCGTCGAAATTTCGAGGTTCGGCCGCCCTTCTAAATTCCGTAATCTCTCCCGAGAAACTGATTACATCACCGGGGTGTAGTTCGCCGTTATGTTTTAACACTAACTTCGGGTTTCTGCGGAATTGTCCTGATCTTAAACGTACAACCGCGTTCCGGTTATATCCCATGCGCCGGTCGCTCAAGACTAAGGCGGTCGATTCGATCGACCTCGGATATACAGTCTCGCGCGTGATTTGCGCGTCAATGTATATAACGCCCAGTATCGACGCGACAAGAAGTACGGCGGCGACCGGCAGGGAGGATTTGGCAGGAATTACCGTACCGAGGAACACCCAACCTGCGGAGGCAATTACGGCAAACAGGGCGGCGGACGCGGCGTTGATTCCCATATCCGCGCGCGCGAGTATGAAAACCGAGAAAGAAGCGACGAGCGCGAAGGCGGGAGCTTCGCCGAGCGGGGTACGCGCGCGGCGGGCGGGTATCTGTTTTGTCAATCTCCCGCCCTTATCAGGTTCTTAACAGCCTCGAAACGCCTTTCGCCGATCCCCGGCACTGCCCGTAGCGATTCGATGTCGGGAAAGGGCCCGTGTTCATTTCGATGTGCAACTATGCTGGCCGAAAGCACGGGACCGATGCCCGGAAGCGTGGCGAGAGTCGCCGCGTCCGCCCTGTTGATATCGATTTTATCCCCTTCGCCCGGAACGGCGTTACCGGGAGCGCCTTGTGCGCGATCCGGATAAGCGATCCCGCTGTTCCCTCCGGCGCTTACGGAGGCAGCCGCCGCGCGTTCATCGCCGGGCCTGATCACCGCACTCCTTGACGGGACGGATATATGGGCCTCGTCTCTCAATCTCTCCGCTAGATTGAGAGCCTCTCTGTCCGCGTCGCGGGAGAACCCCCCGGCCCTTTCGATTGCGTCGCCCACTCTGCTGCCGGGTTCTATCTCGTAAACTCCGGGGAAGTTTACCTCTCCGGTGACGTAAACCGCCCACTGCTCGGTAACCGGCGCGGCGGTCAATCCGGCTGTTTCGATGGAAGATGCGTCAATAGGAGCGCTCGGTACTATTACCTCGGGCGCAAACGCGCCCCGGAATACCATAGTGAGTATCATCACAATAATAAAACAGACTATCCCCGCGGCGAGGAAGACCCATTTTTTCGCGTCGTCACTGAGACGGATCATATGATTTCTCCTTCGAGACACCACGGACTCGAACCTGTGACCTTGACGTTCCGGAAGGTTCCGATATATTCCGCAGGGGCTTTTACGAGGACGACCTTGTCGGTGACAGTACGCCCCTGAAGAAGCCCCTCGCCTTTTTTCGCGGGCTCGTCCAGCAGCGTTTCGTATACTCTACCCACGAGCGACGAGTTTATCTCCTTCGAGATGCGCGTTTGTACCTCGTTCGCGCGAACCAGCCTTCGTTTCCGTTCGTCCGCCGGCACCTGATCCGTTCTTCGAGACGCGGGCGTCCCCTCCCTCGGCGAATAGGCGGCGGTATGCGCCAAATCAAACCGTATCTCCTCGAACAGGGCGACGGACTGCTCGAACTCGTCCTCGGTCTCTCCGGGAAAGCCGACTATCAGATCGGTGGTAAGCCCCATCTCGGGGAACGCCTCCCGTATTCTTCGCACGAGGGCTAAGTATCCATCCCGCGTGTAACCCCGGTTCATCTCGCGCAGTACCTTATCGCTGCCCGCCTGTACGGGGAGATTTATCGAGGGGCAGATGTTCGCGCGCGTCCTCATCACATCCAGAATATCGTCGGTGAAGTCGGACGGGTGCGACGTGGTGAACCGCACGCGCCTAAGGCCGTCTATCGACGCGACCTCCGACAATAATTTCGCGAATCCGTATTCGGAGCGCACGTTATGTTCATCCGCGAAATCGCGCCCGTACCTGTTGACGTTCTGTCCCAGCAGCGTTATTTCCACCACTCCGTTATTCGCCAGTTCACGCGCCTCATCCATGATCTCTCCCGGCGGACGCGATTCGAAACGCCCTCTCACATACGGGACTATGCAGTACGAGCAGAATTGATCGCAGCCGTTCGCTATTGTGAGATACGCCTTGTGCCTGTTGTTTGCCGTCTTGGGTATGCACGAAAGTGACGATGTGGGGGTCTTCGTTTCGTCTGTCATAATGAAGCGCGTTCCGTCCGCGAGCGCCCGCGCCATCGCCCCGGGGACGAGACCGATATGCGAAGGGCCGGCCGACACCGTAATCCACGGAAACCTTTTCGCGGCGGCATCTCCGATCCGAGCCGCCATACATCCGAGCAGCGCGACTTGCGGCTTTCTTTTTGACTCCCAATCGCGCCCGAACTTTCCTATTTCGCTGAGGGCTTTTTGCTCCGCTCTATCTCTCACGCTGCAAGTAAAAAATATTACGAACTCCGCGTCGTCCTCCGGCGTCTCCTTCCAGCCGAGAGACGATAGTTCCCCCCGGAGTTTGTCTCCGTCGTAATCGTTCATCTGGCACCCGATTACCCGTATCGAAAAAGTCCTTTCCATTTCTGCCCCCTCACCCCTGTATCGCAAAGCGTCTTTGATAGTATCATATACTATATAAAAAATTCAAAGAGGTGTGCTTATTGTGAGAGTTTGCTCGTTGATGCTGTTTTGCGCGGTTATTTTTTTATGTATAGGCGGCTCCGGAGCGGAAAGCATTCCGTCGCTTCCGGAGATAGAAGGATGGGTGTGCGGAGAACTGAGGACCGTTCAATTGGACGCGGTCTCCGGCAATCAGGGATATTGGCAAGAGAGGGACTACAGAACGGAAGGCGGCGTCTCCCTCAAGGCGACGCTCCTTTGGGGCACGGGACCGAGATTTTACAACCAACCGCCCGCCGGCGTCTCCGCAAGCGCCGGAGAAGCGACGTATGAGATCGTTTCCATCGGGGGCTTCAAGTCTACCGTAGAGCGCGATCCCCTTTTGGGCTATTCGGTTGCCGTGAACGCGTTCGATAGAATGTTTTCACTCACCGTCGAGTGCGATCCCTATGTTAACCGGGATGAACTGCTGCGCGTCGTCGAGGTTTTGCTGGAAGGGATCGAATAACCGAGCGGGAGGCCACGAAATTGCAAGCAGCCTCCCGCTCGATACTATCTAAGTTCTAAGTTACTCCGCTTCGAACATATCCTTTCCAACTCCGCATATCGGGCAGACCCAATCGTCCGGCACCTCCGAAAACACGACGCCGGACGCTACCCCCGAATCCGGGTCACCGGCATTCGGGTCGAATACGTATCCGCAGACAGAACAGACGAATTTAGCCATAATATATCCTCATCCTCCTTGAGTTTTTAAAACGCTCGCGCAACAAAAAGCATTATAACCGATTGCCATTCACGTATCAAATCAGCGGAAGAATTCGCGGCCCTTTATCAGGTAATCCATGCCCGACCAAACGGTCAACAGCATGGCTATCCACATTACGGGCATAGCGTATGGGATGCTCAAGATCATCATCGTTATCGCGATTATCTGGCTTACTGTCTTCGCTTTGCCTCCCCTGGAGGCGTGGATTACCACGCCCTCGGCAGCCGCGACCATCCGCACGCCGGACACGATGAACTCGCGCGACACTATTATCACCACTATCCACGCCGGCAGACGTTTTAACTCCACCAGGGATATGAGCGCGGCCACCACAAGTATCTTGTCGGCAAGCGGGTCGATAAATTTCCCGAGATTCGTCACTATTCCGCGTTTACGCGCGAAATAACCGTCCGCGGCGTCAGTAATGCTCGCGGCCACGAAGACGATCCCGGCGAGTATATCGCCTATATTTGCCGTTATATCGCGCCCCGCCGTCCTGATCTCGAAAGTCCCGAGCCCCTGAACCGTCAGAAAAACCATCACCAGCGGGGCCAAAAAAACCCTCGATATGCTGAGCAAGTTCGCTATGTTCCACGACGACGTCATTTCGCGTCTCCTTTCGCCGGTTATTTTCGTCTCCGGCACATTTATTCTATATGCAAAAGACGTTTTACGTATAAATCCGCGTACTTTTTTGTTAGAATTTATAACAGCAGAGCGAGCTTGGTCGCATTGCCGGAGGCGGGGAGGTTTAGGTCATGATATTCAAATACAGAGCCAGAACCGCCGCGGGCGCGATCAACACCGGAACTCGCGAAGCCGCGAGTGAAACGGCTGTGGTTAATTGGATGCGGGAACAGGGACGGTCGCCCATTTCAGTGGAGGCGCAAGGCGGAAGCTCGGCTTCTCTCTTGTCGGTCGAGTTAATCCCCCAAAAGGTCACGCTCAAAGACAAAAACGTTCTTTTCAAACAAATGGCTACAATGATCGACGCCGGCGTCACTATCGCCGCCGCGTTGGACCTTCTTGCTTCCCAGATCGAAAATAAAACGCTGAGTAAAGCGATAGCCGAGATACGCGACGCGGTCGGCAGCGGCGTCACCACAGCGGCGGCGTTTGCCAAGCGCCCGAAGATTTTCGACCCCCTCGAAATCGCGCTGATCCGCGCGGGTGAGGAGGGAGGGGTTTTGGACGTCAGCCTTGCCGGGCTGGCTTCTTTCGCCGAAGCCCGGTATGCCCTCCAGAAGAAAATTAAGAGCGCTATGCTGTACCCAACCGTCATTATAATATTAACTTTGATCACATTGGGAGTCTTGTGCCTGTTCATAGTCCCGATGTTCAAAAAAGCGTTTGAGAATATCGGTGTTACGGAAATGCCCGCGCTCACCGCCTATGTTTTCGGTATATCCGATTTCCTCAGGGTATTCTGGTGGACGATCCCGATACCGTTCATCATCGCTTACCTTGCCTTCAAGTATGCCCGCGGCACGGAGAAGGGCAGGAGGGTGATTGACAAAGCAAAGTTGAAGATGCCGATCTTCGGGGATATCGTCTTTAAGAGTATTATGGCGAGGGCGTTTCGGACTTTCGCGACGCTGGTCGCCGCAGGAATTTCCATCCTCGACTCGATAGAGATGTCCGCTGCTGTCGCCGGCAACGTCGTCATTGGCGAGGCGTTCAAAATAATGAGGGAACGCGCCCAAAGCGGGATCATGCTGAGCATAGCCGTCAAGGAGCAGAATATCTTCCCGATGATGGTCGCCCATATGGTAGCCGTTGGAGAGGAAACGGGCCGGGTCGACGAAGTTCTTTCAAAAGTCGCCGACTGGTATGACATGGAACTCGATGAGAAGATCAAAGGACTTACGTCCGTGATAGAACCGGTGATGATCGTCATAGTCGGGTTGGCGGTCGGGTTGGTCGCGGGCTCGGTCTTCATACCTATAATCCAGTCGATGCAGCAATTTATGTGATCATTTTTTCGACGGCTTGGCGTTTTCAAAATGAGGTACAATTTTGTGAGGACGAACAAAGAAAGAACTGGGAGGCGCATCCATGTGATGAGAGCGCGCAAAGGCGGTTTTACCCTTGTCGAACTTTTGATAGTCATTACTATCATCGCTACTATGGCGGGTACGATGCTTATCGCGACGGGTTCGATAACCGACAACGCGGAAGCCGTAAAAATAGTCAGGGACCTGCATGTCCTGAAGTTGGCGGCGGTAATGTATTTCACGGACAACAACGCGTGGCCGGCTCCGGGGACGTCCCTTGACGCCTATTTGGACCGTCCGTTTGATTCAACCAGATACGACGCGTTAAGCATTACCTCGGAAGACGTGACAACAGGCAGGTCGTATATCGGCGTAACGCTGAAGGGGAGCGCCGGCTCCCAGGGAGTGAGGAATAAGCTCGAGTCATCAGCGGCCGAATCCGGCCTTACGGACGCGACAGGCGCCGCGTACAAAGCCGGCACGACTCCCAACGCCGTTTTCGTGATCATGAAATAGAAAACCGGCGCCCGAAGATCACTTATGTAATTATTGAAATTGTTGCGCCAATGTGGTGTAATTACCTCTCGTTACGTTACCATGAGCAATGTCGGCGGTTTCGAAAAAAATAATTGAGAGGTGCTTACGTATGAAAAAGATATTGGTATTTGTGTTTGTGTCATTGGTTCTCCTCGCGTCTCCTTCTTTCGCCGCGGATGGCGAGATAGTCGTCGAATCGACAAGGATCAGCATACCCGCCCCGGAAGGTTTTGTGAATGTAACCCACGCATGGCCCGAGGTAATGGCGCATTTCGAAAGCATGTCGTCACAGAATATGAGGTATCAAGCGGTATTGCTGCCCATTGAAGACGTTCAAAATGAGGAAACGTTTTTGATCCGATACCTGACGGTGCAAACATCAAGGCAATTCGAACCTATAGATTTCACGCCCGATATGTTTGCCGAGTTACGTCAGGAATTTCGCGCCCAAATGAGAGGAATATTCGATGAAGTTATCGGCGAAGTCAACGAAAATTTGCCGCAAACCGCCAAAGACCTGGACGTAAAAATCGGAGAAACCCTGCACATACCGTTTGAGTCGGAGTCCGAAAATCACATTGGTTTTTCAATGCTGACCAACGTATCTTCGGGACCTGACAACGAAATTATCATAGCGAATTCATACGCGATGGTATTGGCTAAAAACCGCCTGATTTACGCCTATGTTTATTCCAGATACGACACCGCCAACGATTTAGCCTGGACGCAAAACACCCTGGAAGAATGGGTCGCGGCAATTCTTGAATCCAACGGCAAACCTTGAACCGGAAACATTGACGAAGAAATGGCGCGGGCGATCGAGCAGATCAACAAATCTTAAAAAAATTTAGCGAAGGAAGGGAAGGAAACACAATATGAAGAACATGAAGCGGAAAGTTTTTATTTTGGCAATGGTACTGGCGGCGGCATTTGCAATGCTTACGGCGGCACAGGCGCTTGCAATGGTTCCATTCTCCGGAAGCGGCACGGAGAGCGACCCGTTCATCATCGCCGGCGAGACGGATTTGAGGGCTCTCGCGGACGATGTGAACAATGGCGAGGATTACGAAGGCGTATTCTTTAAGCTCGCCGACGACATCGATCTCGCCGATCCATGGACACCCATCGGTACAAGTTATAACGCTTTCAACGGCGCCTTTGACGGCAATGGCAAAATAATCAGCGGGCTGAACATAAACGCCGACTACGGTTACCAGGGTTTGTTCGGCCATGTCGGCTCGGGCGGCAAAGTGGAACGTCTCGGCGTCGCGGGGAGCATCAACATAACAGGCGACAGCGATTACATCGGCGGCATCGTGGGACGGAACTACGGCACGTTGTCGCAGTGCGGCAGCGCCGTCGAAATCGTAGTCAACGCCGGCGAATATTACGGAGATTTTGTCGGCGGCGTGGTCGGGGATAACTACGGCACTGTGGAAAATTGCCTCAACCTCCGCGCCGTTTCCAGCAGCGGCAGTTACGTCGGTGGCATCATCGGCGATAATGACGGAGGGAATGTCTTATTCTGCTATAATGCGGCTCCCGTCTACGGCAAAGACTATGTCGGCGGCGTCGTGGGGATCAACAACAGAGAAGGAACCGTGACGTCATCGGTGTCGCTCGGCGCGATGGTGGCCGCCGATTACGGAAGCGGCGCGGACGTCGGACGCGTGATAGGCAGCAACAACGGCGCCCTCGCGAACAACAAAGCCGGCGCCGATATGGTGATCGAAGAAGAAAAAGGTTCGCCTGTCCGACCCGGCGCGATAGGACACGACGAAATAGACGGCGCGGACGTAGCGTCCGACACGCCGTTGCCGGTCGTGTTCGCGGATTGGAACTCCGAAGTCTGGAATATCCCGGCCGGGACTTTCGGCGCCGTTTCGACTTCGGACGGCGAACCGCCCATGCTCAAGGTTCTGGACAGGCAATCCGGCCAGAGCGCCGGCGACAACGAATTACCCGATTCCCTCGGCGACGGATTTTCGCTTATCCTGCCGGATGGCTGGGAAAGGGACGATGGACTGTCGAATGAGAACAGCGTTTCGTTCAAAGGCGGTATGCTTCAATCGATCAGGGTTATGAGACATCCCAAAGCCGAGCTTACAGACCGCGTGAAGGAAATATACATGGCGGCACACCTGAACGACCACGGTTTTGAACATATGGACACGGTTGTTGACGGAAATGACGCTTTCGTAATGTTTTCATGGTTGGACGAAAAAGAGGAACTGAGATACGCCAGATATTGGATCGCCGCCCCCGAAGCGCTGTATTCCGTAAACTTTTCCATTTGGACGGTCACGTTGGAAAATCATCCGGATGAACTGATAAACGGCGTCATTGATTCGATGAAATTCGGTGACGGTAATTGGGACGCTGATCCCTTAACGCCGCCTTCCGGCATGAGCGACGAAGAATTTTTAAGATTGTGCCAAACCGGAACCGCGCGGGAAGTCGAGGCCGCTATCGAAGGCGGAGCGAACGTAAACGCAGCGGACGAATACGGAACGACGGCTTTGATGGCGGCAGCCAGCTCAAACCGCAATCCGGAAGTTATTTCGATCCTTCTCGAAAACGGCGCGGACGCCTCGAAAGTAGACGACGAAGGAATGAGCGCGGTCGGTTATGCCGATGTTAACGCGCGCATCAGAAACACGGACGCGTACCGGCAATTGACGGCGGCAGCCGCGCGCAAGGCTATGAGCGACGTGGAATTCCTGGAATTATGCGTAGCCGGCACGGAGCGTGAAGTCGAGGCCGCTATCGAAGGCGGCGCGAACGTAAACGCGAGGGATGAACACGGAGAGACGCCTTTGATGGTGGCTTCCCGTTCAAACCGCAATCCGGGGGTCGTTTCGGTATTACTGAGACACGGCGCGGACGCAGCGATCAGGGACGACGGAGGGATGAGCGCGGTCGATTACGCCTCCGTAAATCCGCGTCTCCGAAATTCCGACGCGTACCGGGAACTACTTGCCGCGGCCGACGCCGGAGCAGACGAGGAAGACGACGCGCCGGGCGTCTCCGTGCCCGATTCAACAGAAGGCGCCCTTCCCGCGATACAGGACGCAGACGGAACACTGGCATTGAAGCTGACTGACGCGTCCTCGCTGGCGACGGCCACATCCGTCGCGATCCGGACTGCGGATCTGTTGTCGAAAATCTTCGGCTTCCAGGAAATTATGGAGGCATTGACGCCTAATCTCGAAGCGATAGAGGAATTTTTCTCCGCCGCCCGCGAGATGTCGCTGCTGGTAAAGCTGTCGGACGACCCGGCCTTCTACCTCTCGTTATTCGTGGACGAGGCCGCTTTCGACGATTTCATCTCCAAACCGCGCGATTTCGAATACAACCTGTTCGGCGTAGGCGAGTGGCCCGATGCTCCCTCGGAAGCCGGATGGACGATCAAACCGGCTGACGCGCTCGACCTGGACCTTGCGTTGTACGTGATGAAGATCCGGGGCGAACAGAACGCTGCGGTGTTCGTCTCGAACACCCCCGGCGGTATCGGGGAGATGGTAAACGCCTCCCACCCCGATTCGCCCGGCTTCGAAATCGAGCGGGCAACTACGGGGGACAATTACTACCAGGCAAAGATGAAAGAGGGTATCAAGGTCGGCGACTTGCTCAAGGGCCTTCCTTCCGAGAGCGAGTATATCGACGTAGTGGAGATGTTAGCCTTGGATACCGAACGCGTACTGTGGACTGAGTCGGAGTTATCCTGGACGTTCGACGGCAATACGCTGGATTTCGACTCGTACAGTGACACCTTCCTGCTGAATCCGGAGCTTATCGCGACGAAACGCGAATCGCACGGCGCCGCCGAGATTTTCGGGGAAGGCGAACTCGCTTACTTCCTATCGGCGGACCTAGCCTTCGTACTTCGCTTGCTGTTCTTCGGAGTGGACGATCCTGCGGAATCGCTGATTGCCCTGCTCGGCAACGAACTGTCGTCCTTTCTGAGCGCGAGCGACATCAGGAGTTTAACCGACAGCATCATGTCGTTAGTCTGCGTAGCGGACGGTCCGTCTATATCCTCCGCGTATATGATGCTTGATACCGGAGCGCCCGTAACGGCGGACAAACTTTTCGCGCTGTCTTATCTGTTGGAAGGAACAAGCGCAGAGATACCGGGATGGCACAGCGCGACGGTCTGGTCTCTTCCACTTCCCGGTTTTCCCGATTTAGTGTTGGCGAAAAACGAGGGAACGCTTCTGCTTGGACTGGGAACCGCCGAAAGCCTCGGTCAAAAACTCGACATCCCGGACGAGTACGAACCTTACCTTTCGCAAGACAACCTGGCCGGGGTGATCGTTTCGTCAAGGATTCTTGACGTGGCGCTCAACGCGATCGAGCTTGCCAACGTCGTCAGCGGGCGGAATATAAGCGGCGGGGAGTGGCAGCTTTACGACGCAATCGCCGATTTGCGGGACTCGTTCGACGTGATATTAGAAAGAGTTCCCCGAACCGAAAACAGCGAGGGTAAAATGGTATTCAAAGAGGACGGCGACATGGTTCAAGCGTTCCTGAACCTGTTGTCGGCGGGCGCGCTTCTGCTGTCTCCGGCCTCCTCCGAAAATGGCGTAAGCGATGCCATGAGCGACGAGGACTTCGTGGATCTATGCGTAAACGGAACGCCGGAGGAGATCGAACGCGCCATCAAGGACGGAGCCAACTTGAACGCCAGAGGCGCCTATGAAGCGACTGCCCTGATGTTCGCCGCAAGGGATAACGTCGTCCCGGTAGTGTCTCTGCTTCTGGAAGCGGGAGCGAATATCGGGGATATCGACGAAGACGGCGATACTCCGTTGCATTGGGCGGCAATAGGCGACAACCCGGCTGTCATATTGTTTCTGCTCGACAACGGCGCGGACGCCGGCGCGCTTAACTTCAGCGGGAGAAAAGCGATAGAATGGCTTTCGAGTACGAGGCCCGACGGCGTTGACGAAGCGGAATGGGAAGAAGCCGTCGCGCGTCTTAAAGAAGCCGGCGGGGATGACTAGGACGGGCTAATGAACGGCTGAGACTTTTCCAAAGGCGAAACCGTCGGGCGAACTTCGCCCGACGGTTTCGTATTAATGGATACAGGCTATTGGGAAACCGGGTGAGTATTCTTGGAGTGAGCGCTTCTCGCTTTTCTAATGATACGGCGCTCAAATTTATTAAGGACGATAATTGTAAGCAAGATAAATAGGATAGCTATGAATGCGCCCAAATAGAAGCCTATGCCTACAGACAATCCGACGCAAGCACATGCCCACAATCCGGCGGCTGTTGTTAATCCGCGCACTCTCTGCTGCCCGTCCACTATTATCGTTCCAACGCCAAGAAATCCTATTCCGCTGATTACTTGCGCTCCAAGCCGCGATGGGTCGGACATTTCGAAAGTTGAGGTTATATACTGATTCGTAATCATCACTAAAGTAGCCCCCATACATACCAGCATATGTGTGCGGAGCCCTGCCGCCTGATTTCTCTGCCCTCTTTCGATTCCTACCATGCCCCCAAACACGGCAGCCAGAAACATCCGTGTTAATGTTGAGACAATCGTTACATTCTGAAAATTGATTTCTAACATTTCTGGAGGAATTAAAGAAAATACTAAAGTAAAATCCAATGATACCACCCCATTCAAAAAGAATTCCGCCTTAATCGATTCGTCAAGCATCATCCGCAGGATGCTATCTGCCCTATCATATATTTGCCTGTTTCTACGCTTAGCTTTATCGCTGATGGCACTAGCGCCACAGGAACTCTGGGTATATAGTGCTGTATCTCAAGGGTAAACGGGTGACTATACTCGATGTCGGCGAGAGCCTGCAGAATTTCCGGCCAATCAATGCTACCCATATAGGGCAAGATGTGAATCTGTTGGGACTTTGATTTGTCAGAAATGTGCAGCGCTTTCAGACGGTTACCAAGCAAACGAATCGCCTCGCCTTGAGCAATTCCTTCCACACTCGCGTGACCTGTGTCCCAACAAGCGCTAACATTAGGGCTGTCTACCGCGTCAACCAAATCAACCAATTCCTGTGCGTCTATTGCATACCGCTCAACACCGTCCGCCGTTTTTCCCCACATATTTTCGATTGCAATTCCCACGCTGAATTTTCGCGCATAATCCGCCAAGTTATGAAAAAAACGCACATTCATCGCCGCAGTGTCCGAGTAAAAAATACCGCTCTCGGCGTGCGTTGATGGATGCGCTACAATCCAAGGCGCCCCCAATAAAGCGGCGCCCTCTATACTGCGATTCATCAACAATTCAAGCCGCTCTGCATCATCAGATGGGTTGCAAAAATCATACAGGGGCGCATGTGCCTGAACGAAGCTAATATTGAGGCTGTCTGCCAGTTGTCGGTAATATAAAATCTCATCTTTCCAATCAGGCGATAAAATACTCCGAGATTGCCTGATAAACTCCACAAATCCGAAATCTAACGCTTTATACCCGGCATCAGCGCATATATGTATGCAACGTTCAATAGGGACATCATGTATACCGTGTTGTTCACAGTAAATATTGGTGGAAGTCGCGAGCACCACTATACCCATCCCCTTATTATTGATTTAGCGCGATGGTATAAATAGCTTCAATCACGCCCTCGGTAAAAGACGCCTTACATAAATAATCCGCATAAAGTTTAGTCGATGGCGCCGCATTTGCGACAGCCGCCCCAACTCCCGATTTCATCAGCATTTCATTATCATTTGCGTTATCGCCTACCGCAAGCACATTTTTCACTTCAAGATTTAGTAATTTGCACAACTCATGCAATCCCGCGGCCTTGTTAATACCTTTCGCTACAATTTCGCAGCCTGAATTGTCGTAAATCGTGACGGAGTAAGCATCTTTAACTTCGTCGATCAAACCAAGCAGAGTGTCAAACTCTCTGCTGTCTTTTTCCGTCATGATATTGAGCTTATCGGCGCTTTCCGTTGTCCATTTGATTTCATATGGTTTTCTCAGAGGTATTGCGCGCCCGGCTTTTTGCCGCTCAATCGCCCATGCCGTCTCAGACAAACTATATTCTATATCGCCTTGATATATGAGTACGGTAAACCCGTTAGAAGCAGCCTCGCAAGCGAGATTTTTCAAACGCTCCAAAGCGAAGGAATGGCGCGATAAGACCTTTTCACCGTCGAAAATTATCGCACCATTGCAGGTTAGCATTGGCGCCGTTATCATTAAGCGCCTGGCAAAGCGTTCTACTGCTATGTGTGGCCGCCCCGTCACAAACGTAAATAGAATATCTCTCTTTGCAAGCGCGGCAACTGCGTCTACGGCGTCTTGTGAAATAGATTTATCAGGAGCCAGAAGCGTTCCATCCAAATCGGTGACTACTAACTTAATATCTCGCACATCTATCTCCAAATAAAATGGCCCCAGCAAAGCGGCGTGATTTCCACACCGCCTTGCTGGGATTGGAATGAATCATCTGTTTGCAATGTGGTACTCATCAAGCGCTTTGTTAATATCGGTTACGACTGTTTCAACAGCGGCATCTACCGACAGCTTGCCCTCGCAGAATTCGAGCATCGTATTAGTGATCACCCGCTGGACGTCATTCATGACTAAATCCAGCGGCTCTTGCGCGTTTGGATGCGCGGCAAACATTTGATCAAGCGCAACCTTGAACTGGGGATTCTCCTCGTAGAATTTTTTCATGTCCGGCGAATTAGCGGAAGCGTTGGTTACAGGAAGAAATCCCGAAACCTGCGAGAACATAGCCATATTTTCCGGCTGCAACAGAAACTCCGCGACATCCCATGCCGCGTCGACCCTAGCCTTATCGCCGCGATTGAAGAAGTTGAGGCAGCTTCCGCCAACAGCAGCGCCGCCGTTGTCGCCGAGATTTACTCTTGGAATGAACGCGGTCTGCCAATCAAAGGAGTCGCCTACCAAATTCTTGATGGTGCCAAGCCGTGAAGAGGACATGATGACCATAGCGGATAAGCCCTGCGCAAATTCCTCGTTAATGTTATCTTCGGTGTATTTGTAACCCCCGGTTTCAACAAGTCTTTGCATTTTTTCCAGGTAGTTTCTCATGGTGCCGTCTTCACCGGCGACAACTCTCGTCATTGGCGCGGCGCGGCCGCCTTCATAATCGCCAAAGAAACTGTCGGGGTTTTGGCTGACTATAAACTGAACCATGTGGTATCGGCGAGCTTGAAAGTTCACGCCGTATCGGGCGACGTTACCGGCAGAATCTCTCTGCAGCAGGGCCGCTGTATACTGAATAAGTTCGTCGAATGTTTCCGGCGCGCGGTCAAACCCTGCCTCCCTTAACGCATCGGCGTCGTAATAAAGAAGGGGTACGGAATTGGCAAACGGAATTCCCCATACTCGCCCCATGTAGGTGACGCTTCGCTGCAATGCCGGCGGGAAAGTATCACGAGATACCGAGTTCGCTGAATCGTTCAGATAATCGTCAAGGGATACCGCCCAGTCCAAATCCGAAATAGACGGTATTGTGGAAGTAAGCCCAATGTTTATATCGGGCGCGTTGACAGTGTCTCTAGTCTGATAAGCCAATACCACCTTATCCGTACCCTCAAAGCCCTGAAATACAAGTGTGACGGAAATATCCTTTTCGGCGCCGCGCGTCGCGTTATACTTGTTTATGATTGATTCTAAAGCTTCTCCTGTCGCGCCGCTAAGTGAATGCCAGAAAACAACCTCAATAGGCCCTCTCGGAATCGACGCTGCGCCGGACGAAGCAACCAAGCTGAGACAAAGAATAAACGCCACAAGTATCACCGAATACGACTTAATTGTTTTTCTCATTGCTAAATACCCTCCCTTTAGTTATTTATATATGATAAAACCCTAAACAGGTATTATCCCTTAACGGAACCGGTCATAATGCCGCCGACAATTCTCTTTTGAAAAAGTACGAAGATTAGAATAGACGGTATTAAAATTAAAACGGCCGCCGCCATAACTACCCCGTATCCATACGAGCTTCCTTCCGTGACGTTTAGCATGGTTATGGCCACCTGAGCGGTCCGCATTTCATTGGCATTGGTTACAAGCAAAGGCCATAGATATGTATTCCATGTTCCAACAAAAGACGCAATAAACTGTTTCGGCCCGTTCTCTTGGGCCGTCGTCGTCTCGCGAAAAATGGCCAGATGAGCTAAATTAGATGGAGAAAGGAGAGTCCCCCGACCTCTTTTTTCCACGACGAAATCCGAAATCTCGGGGGA
>Ga0099364_10000471_pt1 | contig 68005 bp, 64 predicted proteins | sample TergutTh196P3_FD_73070 | JGI IMG/M metagenome (GOLD analysis project Ga0099364, IMG submission 73070) | Microcerotermes parvus P3 segment gut microbial communities from Pointe-Noire, Republic of the Congo - Th196 P3 | ecosystem: Host-associated > Arthropoda: Insects > Digestive system > Gut ... | reverse complement strand
TATAGCAGTTTCATGAATTGTATACTATATAATATATCTATAAATCTTGATACGCACAATAATTACGATGGTACACATAGAGTGAAACTGCTATAATATTACTTTTGAAAGTTAGGGTTTGATCGATACTCGATACGCGAACATAACCGTATGTTGTCAATTCATTATCTCCTTTATTTGCTTAGTATATAAGGCAAAAATAACCAAAGAGGTTTGGACAGCAGTTTTTGCGCGAGAAAAAGGCGCAGGCCGCCGGATCGAAGGTTCTGCGGAGCGATGCGCCAACCTCCACGAAATAACAAATGCGCTTGTCAGGCGAAATTTTACCCGACAAGCGCCAGCTTGCCCCACGCTATAAGCGATTGGGCGAAGGAGCGATATCTATGAAAGGCACTATTTTTTATGCAGGCGGCGGCAAGGGGGGTGGCAAGAGTATGGTTTCACTGGCGCTCGTCCAATTCATTGGTATGAAATGTCGGGAGCGCAAAAAAAATTTAGCGGGGACTCCTAAAATTCCCCGCAAACGGATGATAAATGACGGCGAGCCCGATGGAAAAAACTCACTCCAGCGGAGCAAATTCTAAACGGAACCCCTACCCCCTATTTTTCAATTTTTCAACGATTTGCGTGTAATTCATATGATCCACGTTATCCCGCAGCCAGGCCGCAAGCCCGCCGTCGGAGTCATATTCGCAGCTCTCTATTTCCGCCATAGCCGCGTCTATATCGTCTATGTCATAGTTTACGCAGGCGGAAAGAAGCCTTGACAGCGCTTCTTCGTCCGGTTTGCCTTTCACGGGCTTAGGCTTCTCCTTCGCTTTTTCGTCAAGCATATTTTCAATGTCAGTCAAGAGTTTTCCAACGGTTGCGATAAAGGGCGCGTTATTGGCGCTCACAAAATCAAAATTCCCGTTTTTGGCGAAATTTTCCAAGGCTTCAGCTTCGTCCGCCGCCGCTTCCGCGCAAATGCCCCGGCTTGAGCCCTTTATTCCATGAACGGCGATGGCGTAATCCTCCAAATCGCCTTCGCTTACATCCCTGACCGCCTCAAGAAGCGGAGGAGTGTTGACCAAATAAGAGCGCAGCACTTCCAGGTAAGATTTTTCATCGCCAAAGCGCTCAAGCCCCTTGTTCATATCCAGCCCGAATATCCTGGGCGCGTTTTCGGGCAGCCGCGTTCCGCGCCTGTCCTCTCCGCTTCGCCTGTTCTCCCCGCTGCGAGTATTTATTGCCCATACCATACTGCCGCGCGAATGCCTGTCGGGCAGCGATTTTTCCAGATCCTTATCCCTTACCCAGCGCCGGATTGCCTTATCAAGATTGAAAACTTCAATGGGCTTTGACAGAAAAGCCTGAAAACCCCTGCTCAAAAACATTTCCTCGCTGCCCGTGATAGCGTTGGCTGTAAGGGCGATTATGGGAATGGTTTTAGAGTACTCCGTCCCTATTTCCTCACGGATTATCCTGGTGGCTTCGACTCCGTCCATGCCGGGCATCATGTAATCCATGAAGATCGCGTTGTATCTGACGTTTTCCGCGCGAATGGCGTCTATTGCCTCCTGTCCGCTGGTAACGCAGTCAACTTGCATTTGATAGGGCTTCAGCATGCCTTTGGCAACGTCAAGGTTGGTAACAATGTCGTCCACCACAAGCACACGCGCGTAAGGCAGGTTGACGCGCGCCATCCGCGAACCCAGGTCGCGTTTGGTATCGAAATAATTGAATTCTTTTAAGTTTCTCTCCACATCCGGGCCGATCGTTTCGTCGCTGACGAATTTCTGCCGGATTCTTACCGTGAAAACACAGCCTTTGCCATATTCGCTTTCAGCCGAAACCGAGCCGCCCATCATCTCCGCCATTCTTTTGGTAATGAAAAGCCCAAGCCCGGTGCCTCCTATTTTGCGGTTGGATTTTAAGTCAAACTGAGCGTAATCCGTGAACAACCTGCTTAAGTTCTCAGGTTTTATGCCTATGCCCGTGTCGCTGATACGGGCTGTCATCCAAACCGTGTCGCTTCCCTCTTCCCTGTCACAGCACACTCTTAGCTGCACTTCCCCTTCTCTTGTATATTTGAAGGCATTGGACAGAAGGTTGTTAAATATTTGCTTGACCTTCAATTCGTCACCGTAAAGGCGCATGGGTAAATTTTCGGTGACGTCAAGGATAAATTTGATGGGTTTTTCATCCAAACGCATCATAATACTTTGAGTAACGGTGTCGTTGATAAGGCTGGGGACGTCGTATTCTTCCGGCACAAGCTCAAGTTTGCCCGCCTCTATTTTGGAAATATCCAGAATGTCGTTGACCGTGCTAAGTAACGTTTCGCCTGAATTATGTATTTTTTTGAGGTTTGACAGAGTTTCAGATCCTAACCCTCCGGCGTCGATGGTCAGCTCGGTCAGCCCGATAATGGCATTGAGCGGAGTGCGCATTTCATGGCTCATGCGGGCAAGGAAGTCGCTTTTAGCGAGATTGCTTTGTACCGCCTGTTCTCTTGCGGCAATCAATTCGGTTACATCAATGGAATTTTGAAGATGGGCGGTTTTTCTGCCGGGCCAGCTTATGTATCGGTCCATGTTGCGGTAGATGCGATTTGTCAAGGTACTGTGTTCTTCCCATTCGATAAGCCTGCCCGGGTCCCTGTCAAGCTGGTGGCATGGGCAAAATTCGCATCTCTTATCCATGTCTTTCTGTAAAACTTTATAACAGGCCTGCCCTACAACGTTGTTTTCAATGCCATAATGCTGTTTCATGCAATCGTTCATAAAAAGTATCTCGTTGGTTTCCGGAGCGGTGACATAAACCATTGAGTTGATGCTGTTAAGTATATTTTCCAGCATAACAGTAAGCGCGGCCACTTGCTTTATACGTAGTTTTCTTGCCTGAGTATTTTTATAAAAACCAAAGGTCAGTATTAGCATTGATAATAATAGAAATCCAACGAATGTGACCAACCAGCCAGCCCGCTCCTCGGCAAGTTTTTTTGAATAATCATAACTACGGCTTGTCCAGTATTCGTTAATTTTATCGCTCCCGACATAATTCTGGGCTTTTTTAATTATTGAACGTAATATTTCTTCGTTAATATTAAATCCGAAATAGGATTCTTCCTGCGTTTTGAAACGGATATTTACTTTGTACCCGGGCTTTTCATAATAATTCGTCAAAGCCATCAACGCGTTCTCAGACGCCATCACAAGGTCAACCTCGCCCCTGTCGAGCGCGTTAACGGCTTCGATATTTGAATCATAGTACACAAGGTTGGAGTTATCCTTAAACCAGGTATTGTACATTTCCTCGTATGCGGTGCCTCTGCTTACGCCTACCTTTAACATCGTTACCTGATAAACTTCAAGGTAAGGTAAATCTATTTTGGATAAGAGAGCATAATGTGATGTGTAGTAACATTCGGACCACAGGTATTTATCCCTGCGTTCCGGGGTAAGCAGCAAAGCTGAAACAAAGGGAACCTCGCCTGTGTCCAGCATTTCAAGTATCTTGTAAAAGGGAGTATTTCCATCGGTTGCTACGTGAAACTCTATGCCGGTCAACAAGGTTATTTCCGCTAACATGTCCGGCACAACGCCTTGAAATTCTCCATCCTGTTCGTTGTAAAAGCATACGGGATAATAGTCGTGCTCCAACGCAACGGGCACAGAGGCGCGAGCGGCGGCTAAGTCGGCGATGTACGCGGCCTCTTCTTCCGTAAACAGCTTGCTCAGTTCATGTTTTGCGTATTCAAGGCTGCCTGCTTTGTATAATTCATAAAGTTTACCAATTCCCCCTGCGGCAATGTATTTGTTCACAGCCGATATGACCGGTTTAAGCTCCTCGTTTGCGGTAGTCAGTGAAACCGGGGTATATACCAGCGGCAATAATTCTTTGGAATTGATAAAGGGGTAATCGCTAAACGCAATTGCCGTTACAGAGTCGTTTATGTACGCGTCAATGACGCCGGATTCCAGTTTTGTTATAACGTCCCAAGCGCTTTTCACGGTTACATTTTTAAACTCCAATTCAGGGTAAGCGTCTATAATGGATTGGGCGGTGATGGAACCCTCAAGAAAGCCTATGTTGAGGCCGTTAAGATCGCGTTCCGATTCGAGTTTAACGAAATCTCCATATGTAATGACAGCGAGCGAGCGCAACGCGATGGGGTCCGTCATGAAATAAAGTTTTTGCCGTTCGGCAGTCGGGGTCAGTTCGCCCGTGAAATCAATTGTTTTGCCGCTAATCCTGATTCCCATGTTATTCAAGGCTTGGAGTTCCAGAACAAATGGGATGCCGAACAGGCCTGACAGCAGTTCACAGAACGCGGGCGTAAACCCTGCGTATGTTCCGTCCGGCAATATGAATGCCTCCGTGGAGAGTAAGCTTCCGTAAGAAAAACTTCGCCTCCCGGATTTGAGAGCTTCTATCGCGGCTATTTCCTCGTTCGTTATGCCCGGAATATCACGGTAAGAAGTTATGGAGTTAATATTAAAGGAAGGTTTTGTTAAAGTTGAGATCGATTTTGGGGAATAACCCATAATACCAACCGTAATAAGGCTCAACAGGAGCAAAAGTATAATTACCCATTTTGTTTTCGTATTCAAGATATTACCTCTTTTTTGGCGTCAGTCCTGAATCTCTTGCGCAATCCGCGCAAATTCATCCTTAACGTTGCGGAAAACGTCCACCAGAACGGGGTCAAAGTGCTTTCCTGCGCTGTCTTCAATAATTCTGCACGCTTCTTCATGGGTAAACGCTTTCTTGTACGGACGTTCGGAAATCAGAGCGTCGTACACGTCCGCTATAGCCATCAGGCGCCCTTCCAGAGGGATGTCCAGCCCTTTCAGCCCCACGGGATACCCGCTGCCGTCCCATTTTTCGTGGTGCGTACCGACGATTGCCATTGTGTGGCGCAAAAATGAGCTGTCATTCGAGTTTGCCATTATTTTTTCTATTGCGTCCACCCCCGCCGACACGTGGGATTTCATTATTTCAAATTCCTCATTGGTAAGTTTGCCGGGCTTGTTGAGGATAAGGTCGGTTATGGCAATTTTTCCCACATCGTGGAGCTGTGCCGAAGCAATAAATGATTCCATATCCCATTGAGAAATCTCTTCCTTGTATATTTCCTCCCGGACCAATTCTTCAACCAAAGCTTTCAAATAAAGACAGGTGCGCGAGATATGCCCGCCAGTAAGGTTGTCGCGGAACTCCACAAGGTCGGTGATGGTTGTAAGCACAGCATTTTGAAGTTTAATTACCTCCTCGGTTTTTTCACGCACTTTTTTTTCTAAATTTTCCGCGTAATCCATAAGCGCTTCCTGACTTTTAACGATCAAAATCTGGTTAGCGATACGCTTAAGCAGCAGCGGGCCTGAAAATGGCTTGGAGACATAATCCACCGCGCCCAGATTAAAACCTTCCAATTCGCTGTCCTCATCGTTTTTCGCCGTGAGGAATATGACCGGAATGTCGGTGAAGCGCGGGTCGGCTTTAAGCTTCTTGATGGCTTCGTAGCCGTTCATTTCCGGCATATCTATGTCAAGAAGTATCAAATCTGGGATTATGTTCTCAAGCGTCTCAAAAAGCTTGGCGGCGGACGGCGCGGGAAACACCTTATAAAATGTTTTAAGCAGGTTTTTCCCTTGAGTCAGGTTAGCCATATTGTCATCCACCAGAATAATCTTATAACGGATACTATCCATATTTAAGCCTCCGTAATGCTCCCGGTCAAAGCCGAAAGCCTTTCCATAATTTTTGTGTAGTTCATATGATCCACGTTCTCCCGCAGCCAGGCCGCGAGCCCGTCGTCGGATTTGTATTCGCAACTCTCTATTTCCGCCATAGCCGCGTCTATATCGTCTATGTCATATTTTACGCAGGCGGAAAGAAGCCTTGACAGCGCTTCTTCGTCCGGTTTATCTTTCATAGGTTTAGGGTTCTCCTTCGCTATTTCGTCAAGCATATTTTTAATATCAGTCAAAAGTTTTTCAATGGTTGCAATAAAAGGCGCGTTATTGGCGCTCACAAAATCAAAATTCCCGTCTTTGGCGGAATTTTCCAAGGCTTCCGCTTTAGCCGCCGCTGCTTCCGCGCAAATACCCCGGCTTGAGCCCTTTATTCCATGAACGGCGATGGCGTAATCCTCCAAATCGTCCTTGCTGACATCTCTGACCGCCTCAAGAAGCGGAGGAGTGTTAACCGCATAAGAGAGCAGCACTTCCAGGTAAGATTTTTCATCGCCAAAGCGCTCAAGCCCTTTGTTCACATCCAGCCCGGATATCCTAACCGCCTTTTCGGCCATCGAACCTGCTACGCGCCTTTCCTTCCCGCTGCGTCTTTCCTTCCCGCTGCGTCTTTCTTCCCCGCTGTAGCTCTTCTTCTCGCTGCGCCTGTCCTTCCCGCTGCGTCTTTCTATCCCGCTGCGTCTTTCCTCACAGTTGCGCCTCTCTTCTCCGCTGCGGCGGTCTGTGTCATGCTCGCCGTGCTTTTCCAGTTCCTTTTTTCGCACCCAGCGCCGGATTACCTTATCAAGATTGAAAACTTCAATGGGCTTTGACAGAAAAGCCTGAAAACCCCTGCTCAAGAACATTTCCTCGCTGCCCGTGATGGCGTTGGCTGTAAGGGCGATTATGGGAATGGTTTTGGAGTATTCCGTCCCTATTTCCTCCCGGATTATCCTGGTGGCTTCGACTCCGTCCATGCCGGGCATCATGTGATCCATAAAGATCGCGTTGTATCTGACGTTTTCCGCGCGAATGGCGTCTATTGCCTCTTGTCCGCTGGTAACGCAGTCAATTTGCATTTGGTAGGGTTTCAGCATGCCTTTGGCAACGTCAAGGTTGGTAACAATGTCGTCCACCACAAGCACACGCGCGTAAGGCAGACTGATGCGCGATATCCGCGAACCTAAATTGCCTTTGTCGTCGGAATAATTGAATTCTTTTAAGTTTCTCTCCACATCCGGGCCGATCGTTTCATCGCTGACGAATTTCTGCCGGATTCTTACCGTGAAAACGCTGCCTTTACCATATTCGCTTTCAGCCGAAACCGAACCGCCCATCATCTCCGCCATTCTCTTGGTAATGAAAAGCCCAAGCCCGGTGCCTCCTATTTTGCGGTTGGATTTTAAGTCAAACTGAGCGTAATCGGTGAACAGCCTGCTTAAGTTTTCAGGTTTTATGCCTATGCCCGTGTCGCTGATACGGGCGGTCATCCAGACTGTGCCGCTTTCCCGTTCCCGGTAACAGTGTACGCTTAGTTGCACTTCCCCTTCTCTTGTATATTTGAAAGCATTGGACAGAAGGTTGTTAAAAATCTGCTTGATCTTCAATTCATCGCCGTGAAGGCGCATGGGCAAATTTTCGTTGATGTCGAGGATGAACTTGATGGGTTTTCCCCTTAAACGCATGATGCTTTGGGTAACGGCGTCGTTGATAACACTGGGGACGTCGTATTCTTCCGGTACAAGCTCAAGTTTGCCCGCCTCTATTTTGGAAATATCCAGAATGTCGTTGACCGTGTCAAGGAGCGTTTCGCCTGAATTATGTATTTTTTTGAGGTTTGACAGAGTTTCATGCTCTAACCCTCCGTCGTCGATGGTCAGCTCGGTCAGCCCGATAATGGCGTTGAGCGGAGTGCGCATTTCATGGCTCATGCGGGCAAGGAAATTGCTTTTAGCGCTGTTGGCTTCCTGAGCTTCTATCAGCGCGGCCTCAAGTTCCTTTTGAAGCCGAAACTCTGTTGTAACGTCGTCCACATTGCCCATCACAACAGGCTGTCCTTCTGCGTCATGAAAGAGCGTTGACCGCGCGCGGAATATCTTGTCGCCAATCTCTGAAATCCAATCTTGAGGGCCGTCGGTAAAGGTTTTATGCACATTAGCTATAACGTTCAAATATTGGTTTTGCTGCCGGGCGTCGGTAGATTTTTGACCTACGAAAGACGAGGGGGCAATTTCCAATTGTTTAAGATACAGGCCGTTGAACAGAGTGATCACGTCGTTTTGGTCCACGCACCAGATGATACCCGAATAGTTATCAAGCACTGCTTCCATTTTGGATGCAGTGGAGCGGATATTAGCGGTCATTTCGTTGCGCAGCATGGCGTTGGAGATAAGCAGGCTGGCGGAACGCAGGATCGATATTTCGTTTTCTGAAAATACCCGTTCATTGCGGCAATCGTCAAAACTAACAAAGCCCCAGAATTGGTCATGCACAAATATCGGCACAAATAAGACGGATAATGTTCCCCTCGCGGCAAAATATTCACGCGTATCCTTAGGGAAGTTTTTCACCATGTCATTGATGCTGTGCCCCTTTGACAGCTTTTTTCCAAAAACCGGCATATCCTTTTTGTACGATAAGTTTTTATATCCTTCGTATTCCGGCGGATCGGATCCTTCCGACCATTCGTACATTTGGGAGCAGCATAAATCGCCGTCATTATCAATATAGTTTTTCCAGAAATACATGCGGTCAACCTCCACGGTTCTGGCCATCAAGCCCATGGAGTGCCATAAGTTGTTCTCAAATTCGTCAATATCCGACTGGAGCAGGATGGCAGCCGCCTGATTCACCGTATAAAGCAGATTATCCCGCCGCTCTATTTCCAGCATCATCTGTTTATGTTCTCTCAGGTCTCTTATATACCCCGCAATGACATAGCTGTCTCCATAGGCGACACGGACAAGCACTACTTCCGACGGTATCGGCGTGCCGTCCAGCCGTTGGTGCATCCATTCAAAGACACATTTGCCGTCATTTATAGCTTTATTGGCATACATGAAACTTTTTTCCACGGAAAGCTGCTCATCGGGCTGATATTTCGGAGATAAATCGAAGAAATTATCTTTATACTCCTGCTTATCTTTCAGGTTAAATAGCTTGAGGACTTCGTCGTTGCAATGGATGATGTTGCATTTTCCATCTGACAGAAAACAACTAAGGGGCATTGATTCCTGAAAAAGCCTTGCGTACTCATGCGCTTCTTGGATTTGGGCGGCCTGAACGTTGCGGATTATTGCGCTGAATATCATCAAGCCCGCCGAACGCAGGATGTTTATTTCATCATCCGTAAAGACGCGGTCCCGCTCGCAATCGTCAAAGCTGAAATAGCCCAAAAATTGGCTCTGCAAAAACATCGGGATTACCAAAGTGGACTTAACGCCATAATGGGATATAATACGCCTGTCATACGGCGTCAGTTGAGAGAGCGGTCCGTTTATGTATTCGCCGCGTGAAAATTTGTCTTTCCATTCGCGGTTTTTGCCGTAAGAGTATTTTTTATGGAGCGGAACGGAATTTGTTCTCCGGCTCGCGCTGCTGCACCATTCATATTTATGGGTATAGTAAAGTTCACCTTCTATCATCTCATTCTGAAAAATATGGACACGGTTGACGCTTACGCTGCGGCCCATGAGATCCAAGGCTTCCATAATAGAATTCTCAAATATTTCGTCGTCTGTCGTTGAGAGCATCACGATCGCCGCATTATTTACCGTGCGCATAAGCTGTTCCTGACGCACCCGTTTAAGCGCTGACTGGCGTAAATCAAAATTGTATGCGTTGAGGCTATTTCGCATATCCTGTATTGTCCACGCCAGCGCGCCGATTTCGTCGTCGCGGTTTTCGCCGAATATCTCAGTTTCGTCTCTTTTAGCTTCCGAAACGCTTTTTGTCAGACGGTTCAGCGGTACGAGAAAAAACCGCTGCATCAAAGTTTTGTTGACCTCAGTATATAGAAAAAACACGAACATCAAAGCGAATAACAGTGGAATCAAATTCTTCGCGTCGGCTGCGCCGGTGAATAAACTGCTGTTGATAAAGAAGACCGTCAGCAATTCCGAATTGGCGATCGGCGCGAAAGACATGAACCCGTGGGGATCTTTCGTAAGTTCGATAATTCCCGGTTCCGAACGGGAGGTAAAATCTGAAAGCGAGGCGATTGCGGAAGCGGCGTAGCTTATTTCGCTGATGTGGCGTCCGCCGCCGTAAAACTCAGGAAACGCGCTGTCCGCTATGATATCGCCTTGTTTATTGATGATGTATCCCCTTATTTTCGCGCTGTCATATCCGGCGAATATATCATTGAGTACATCTTTGACTTGCAGTTCGGAGCAAAATACGCCCATTGCCCCATGACTATCCAAGATCTTGTGTTTTATTCTCAAAACCCACTCATTGGCTGTTTCGTTGAAGCTAATGCTTACATCAGACTCATTTTCTGAGTTGAAGAAGTCAAAATACCAGGCATCGTCAGGGTTTTGCAGTTCAAGCGCACGGGTTGAGGTGAAATTTGTGTATGTCGTTGATCTTTCGGCAAAATATTGGCTTGATGAATCGCCAATGCCATCTATGCCGAGATACAAACGCACGCCCTGAAATGCATTGACGTAGTCCATTATTTCAAGATATGCCACCCTCCCCTTCGCCGCGTTGTGCTTGTCGTAAAGCCAACTGGTCACGGCATTTGAGCTGGCCATCTTTTGTATAAGGATGAAGTGCGGAACTATATGTGAACTGAGTTTTTCTGCGGCGCCAGCTGAATATGAACGGGCGAGATTCTTTGAAGCGTCATCGTTGATGGCTGTCATCAACTGAATAACGATAGCAGCTACCAAGGCAAGGGACAGAAAGAGGACCCCCATGTTAAAAATGCGGAAGCGCGCGAAAATCTTGCCCTTGTAATGTGAATCACTTGATAAAACTACATTGCTTACATTATCTGCCTTCATCTGCCAGCCTCTTTTTTACAAATTCACAGCTTGATAATTAAGGAGCTATTCTTCTCTCAATTCGTAATTATAAATTTCAGCGTCTCCCCAAACTTTTTCTATTTTATAGTGCTCCCTCCCTTTACGGCTGAAAATATGAACGATGACATTATCACCGTCAACAAGCCGCCAGTTAGGGCTGTTTTCTCCCTCTATGCGTGCTTTTACCCCATTTTTTGCCAAAGCTTCATCAGCGGCTTGCACTAAAGTGCGCATATGCGTTTCTGAGTTTGCTGTAACTGAAACAAAGATGTCCGATACGGTGGCAGTGTCTCCAAGGTTAAGAACGGTTATATCCTGCCCTTTCTTATCAGCCAGAGCTTCACATATGAATATATATTGTTTTAATCCCTCAGCCTCCATAGCAGTCTCCCATCATTCTCTAATCTTTGCGGTATGTAAATTTGCAAAAATTTTTTCCTTATCTTTCCCCAAAATTAAAGTTACGGCGGAAACCGAGCTGTTTCTTGTTATCAGCCTTCTGCTTATCCCGCATAATGCGGCTAAGGCTTCCGCCGACTCCATATCCGCCTGATTTCCATTAGCGGGGACCATTATATTGGAAGAATGATAATCGAAATGCCTCGCATTCCCTGTAATCCCCACATCTATACCTATGTGCTGAAGTTCTTCCGACGCCCGCTTTCCTAATCCTCTTGAGCCGTCTCCGTTCAGTATCGAAATTTTTCCGTTTATTCTGCTCAATAAAAGCGGCACATCTTCATTTAATTCATGATGGGCGATGTCTTCTTCCGACGAGCCGGAGCTGTGCTGCTCCGCAAGCATCATCGAAGTTAAGGGGATATCCGGCAGCCAATAGCTGATATTCCCGATATAAGCAGCCCTTCCCGGCATGGTAAAAAGCTCTAAATCGCTGTCTTTTAAATCTTTAAGATATGAAGCAAGCTGAATGGCCTGAGCCGGCGTCATGTCCGTATTGATCATTTTAACGGCTTCCGCCACCAGTTCCGGCATTTTGGGCCAAACTGACGGGCTTTGCAGTTTTCTCACAAGTTCTTTCGTAAATTTTTGCTGCCTTGCCACCCGTCCAACGTCGCCCAATGGGTCATTGCGGAATCTGACGTAATGCAAAGCAGTTTTTCCGTCAAGGTTCTGGACCCCTCTTGGGATATTTATGAACAGCCTGCCCGCGTAATCGTTGTAAACCAATCTTTTTTCCACATCAATTGTCACTCCGCCTATTAAATCTATAATGTCGGGAAAGTTTTTGAAATTCAGCGCTACATAGTAATTGATCGGCAACCCCAACAAATTTACGACGACTTCCTTCAATAAATTGACCTTGCCATATGCGTGCGCGTGATTTATTTTATCCCAGCCTTTTTTCGGTATGAGTACACGGGAGTCGCGCGGTATGGACATTATTTTTATTTTTTTGGAATCTATGTCAATGATAGCCAGAGCCAAAGAATCCGTGCGTTCCGCGCGGTCGGTGTCATCCAACCCCGCTATCAGAATATTTACTGTCCCGGATGAATCATTAAAAGATATGCTTTCCCTTATCGTTTCTCCATCGGGAGCTATGTACGGCAGCAGGCGCAAAACTGCCCCCGCTGTTCCGGCGCTTAAAGCCAACAATATTATAATTAAAATTTTTGCCCATTTTGCCATTTCGGTTAGACCACCTCCACGCTAGTTATCGTTCAAGAGTTATCGTTCAAGTATAATTTACTCTTTCTTATGTAATCTTCCACCGCATTAGGGACGAGGTATTTAGCGCCTTTCCCTTCACTGATCCTCTCCCTCACATTTGTGCTTGAAAGCGAAAAACGCGGGATTTCAATAAAAATAATGGATTCCCTTATTTTCATTGGAAGCTCGTCCAAGTTTTTCGGGGAATACCCGGGACGGGTAACAGTTACAAGGCGGCATAATTCAGGTAATTTCATATATTCCTTCCATGTAGATATGCTTAGTATAGCATCAAGTCCCGTAATGAAACAAAATTCGGCATCATTCCCCATAAGTGCCCGGAATTCTTTCAAAGTATCAATGGTATGACTGGGTCTCCCTCTGTCTATCTCCATTCTTGAAACTGAAAAATAAGGTATTCCGGCTGTCGCAAGCAGAGTCATGTCGTATCTGTTTTCCTGATCTGACATGCTGCATTTATGCGGAGGCTGTCCGGTCGGAACAAATATTACTTTGTCCAATTTCAACTCTCTGTAGCTTTCCTCCGCCGCGAGCAAATGGCCGAAATGAATGGGGTCAAATGTCCCTCCCATTATTCCTATTCTTTTTTTTATTCTTTCGGGTTTCAAAATATCACTGCTCATCATCCATCACCCGATCCGGGTGGAAATCAAATTCTATGTTTCCTATGTAAACTTTATCCCCATCCTGGGCTCCGCTTTCTTCCAGAGCCTCTTCAACTTTAAGTTTCTTTAATACGCGGGCAAATCTCATAAAAGTGTCATCCTGATCGAAATTCAATCTGGAAACAGTTTTCTCAAGATTTTCGTGTATAACGCGCCAAGCTCCGTCGTCGCGGCTGAGCTTCACTATTTCTACAGGAGCAACGGCTGAAACGCGCGGTTTTACGACCGGAACAACATGTTCTTCTCTGTAAATATTGAACTGGCGAGGATGTACCCTGACCAATTCCGCAATATTCTGCACGAGATTTTCAACGCCTTCCCCTGTTAGCGCGCTTATAATCATGCATTGCATTCCTTTTTGAGAAATTTCATTACAAAATGCATTTACCCTGTTTAACGTGTCACGCGTCAATAAATCCGACTTATTGGCCGCGACAATACATGGACGCAACAGAAGTTCTTCGCTGTACGCCGCAAATTCACCGCGAAGGATATTCAGCTGCGCCATCGGATCAATACTTTCATCCGCCGCATCGATAACATGTATAAGAACGCGCGTCCTTTCAACATGCCTTAAAAAATAATGCCCTAATCCTTTATTTTCATGAGCTCCTTCAACGAGCCCAGGGACATCCGCCAGTATAACCTGCTGGTCATCGACATTTAAGGCGCCTAAATTGGGGGACAGGGTAGTGAACGGATAATCCGCTATCTTCGGATGAGCGTTGGAGAGCGCCGCTAATAAACTGGATTTGCCCGCGTTCGGCAGTCCTACGAGCCCAACGTCGGCAATTAATTTAAGCTCAAGCTTTAACTCTCTTTCCTCCCCCGCGTCCCCTTTTTGGGCGAAACGAGGCGCTCTGCGCCTGGAAGTCGCGAAACTCGCGTTTCCTTTTCCTCCTCTTCCGCCCCGCGCAACGATAAGATTATCCCCCGCATTGACAAGGTCGGCTATAAATTCGCCTGTTTCAGCGTCCGTAACGACAGTTCCGCATGGGACGTAAATCAGCGCATCATCCCCATCGGCTCCGATTTTCATGGAACCTTTTCCGGATTCTCCGTTCTCTGCCTGAAATCTTCTTTTATATTGAAAATCAGCCAAAGTTAAAGCGCCCGGAACGGCTCCCAGTATGACGTCCCCGCCTTTTCCCCCGTCAGCCCCATCCGGCCCGCCTTTAGGCACGTATTTTTCACGCCGAAAACTTAGACATCCGTCTCCGCCTTTTCCCGCCGCCACATGTATCCTTGCCAAGTCAACAAATTTCATTGATTAAAATAAAAGACCCCGTTCATGGAGCCTCTTTGCTGATTTTAAACTGGCTCTACAGACGCAAATTTTCTGTTGCCTTTGGTAAGGTAATTCACCTTTCCGTCAATCAAAGCAAACAGGGTAAAATCCCTTCCGAGCCCTACATGTTTGCCCGGATGCACCCGGGTTCCGCACTGGCGAACCAAAATACTGCCCGCCCTGACATTTTGACCTGCGTAAACTTTTATCCCACGATATTTAGGCTGGCTGTCACGCCCGTTTGTTGAACTTCCCTGACCTTTTTTATGAGCAAAAATCTGAAGATTGAACACTCTCATCTGATACCTGCACCTCCGAAAATTTTAAATTCTTAGGGTAAACATCCGCAATCCTTTTTAAACTCAGAGTTATGGTTTCCGAAAGCAGCTTTATTTCCGGAATTATGCCAACGCTCCAGTAAAGTTTAAAAAAACTGTCTTTTTCAATTAATTTACATTCCAAATGCTTACCGCTTATTTCCTGTATTCCCACCAGCAACGCTTGCATTAACACCGAAACAGCCGCGCAAACTATGTCTTTGCCATGCCGCGCATATCCGCTGTGCCCTTTTGACTCTATGCTTATAATCTCTCCACGGTAACGGCCAACTGTTATTACAGTCAGATCAGATTACCTCCGTTATGCGGATTTCCACGTAATTTTGCCTGTGCCCCCGCATTTTTCGTACATTTTTTTTGCTCTTAAACTTAAAAACAAGCACTTTATCGCTTCGCCCAAAATCAAGTATTTCAGCTTTTACGGAAGCTCCATCAATATAAGGTTTTCCTATCTCGACGGAGTCATCTTTCCCTCTCATCAATACTTTATCAAGCACCACTTCATCGCCGGGCTCTCCTTTGAGAAGCTCAACCTTCAGCACATCATCCTTTTGGACGCGATACTGCTTACCTCCAGTTTCCACAACTGCGTACATAAATCTTCCTCCTTATCCGCTGATCCAGGGCCCCTTATTTGGATTAATTTTTGCCCAGTTCATGCGTATTTACCTGTAGTATTTTAAACATAAGGCTTCATCATGTCAACTGTAGAATTACTTAATTGTAGAATTACTTAATGTGCGAATTATCTTAAAAAATTTGAACAAAAAATTTGACCTTGACTTTTTTTTGACAAAACGGCATAATGTAAAAAAGCTTAATGTAGTCAGTAATGTTTCATGAAGCGTCCGGCAAAGGACGTTTTTTGTTTTACATAGACCGCTTTAATCTTCAGAAAGGATATATTTAAAGAAAATGTTTGAAAACGAAGACAGTGAAAATGAAACAGGTTTTGAAGTTTACCCTCTGAGAGAGGAACTGCTTGAAGCCATACGGAAAAAAGGGTTCAGCGAGCCCACCCCGGTACAAAAAAAAGTGCTGGAACTTGATAATTACGATCAAGATTTGATTGTGCGGGCAAAAACAGGCAGCGGAAAAACGCTTGCGTTTTTACTCCCGCTGCTTGAAAGCGTAAATCCTTCCACCCGTACTCCCCGCATACTGGTACTTTCCCCAACCCGCGAGCTTACGCAGCAGACGGCGAAAGAAGCGGCATGGCTCACAAGCCTGATGGACATATCAGCGGTGTCCCTTGTAGGCGGGCTTGAAATGATGCCTCAAATCCGCTCCCTAAAAGAAGGAGCGACTATAATCGCCGGAACTCCCGGAAGGACTCTCGACCATATCAACCGCGGAACGTTTAAGACCGATAACATACACTCCGTGGTCCTCGACGAAGGAGACCAGATGCTCGACATGGGGTTCCGCGAGGAACTTGAAGGGATATTGGACTCTCTTCCGACCGAAAGGCGCACATGGCTGTTTTCCGCCACGATGCCGGAGGAGGTGCGCCGCCTCGCGACGAAGTACCTTGAATCCCCGCATACGATATCGCTGGTTTCCGACGGGGAGCAGCATGAGGATATAGCTCACAGGGTTTATTTAGTCCCGATGCGCAAAAAATTTGAAGGGCTCGTAAATGTCCTGTTGTGGGAAAGGCCAAAACGCAGCCTTATTTTTTGCCACACGAGAATGGATGTAATAGAGGTCTCTCAGAAACTCCAGGAAGAAGGGTTCGCGGCAGGAGGCCTTCACGGGGAAATGACGCAGAGGGAACGCAACGCCATTCTTTCGTCGTTTAAGAACGGCTCGGTTCCGTTCCTTGTCGCTACCAACGTTGCGGCGCGAGGGCTTGATGTGGAAGGGGTAACGCATGTTATCCAGCTTGGGCTGCCGGAAGACAGGGATACGTTCGTTCACCGAAGCGGACGCACCGGCAGGGCGGGAAACGAAGGCACGAACATAATACTGCTCTCTCCTCTTGAAGCGGGGCGGTTTCAAGGATTGATGCGATCATCGCAGATGAAGATAGAATGGGCGGATGTCCCCGAAATCGGCAAAATACGCGAATCTCAGAAAGAGATAGCGGAAGAACGCCTTTTGAAAGCCCAGCCGCAGCCCGGCGATTCCACGGACTACGCCGCGTGGGCGGCGGACCTGCTGGAAAGAGCGGAAGCAAAAATGCTCATAGCTAAATTGCTCAGTCTTGTAAATTCCCGTTCGACAAAAGGGTATAACCTGACAGGCGAACTTGAAAGGGAAAGAGAGCGCCGCCAGCGTTCCTCCCGCATTGCGCCGCCGCGCGAGATCCGCGCAAAGACAGCGTCAGCCGGCGCGCGCCCGAAAGGAACCGTATTGCGCTTTAAGGGCGGGTCCGGAACGGGCCTTGACGTGGGAAAAGTTTTGCGCACGGTATGTTCCGCTCTCGACGTTGAGAGCAGCGAAGTCGGCGCGATAAGGATGGGAGAAAACTTTGTGAGCGTTGAATTGCTGCCTTTAGCGTACTCGCGTTATTCGCAGAATATCTCGAAATTAGCAAAAAGAGGGCTTGTGGCGGACGGCACGGAAGAAAAAACGATCTCAGAAACGCGTTCCGGCAGGACGCCAAAGTTCAAAGAACCCAAAGCCTCTAAACGGCCCGATCATTACAAGGCGAACGAATCCTACCTGCCCCGTGAAAAACATGTTAAACGTGAAGAATGGGAAAAAACAGGGCGGGAAGCGCGAAAAACTGGTAAAATAAGGAAAAACAGAACGTAAAAAATAAGGATTAAGGGGGAGAAAATTATGGAAAAAAGGGAACTTGTAATTATCGGAGCGGGGCCTGCCGGTTTGACGGCCGCGATTTACGGGCGCCGCGCGGGTCTTGATGTTTTGCTTATCGAAAAAGGAGCGCCCGGCGGGCAGATAAATACCACGGAAGAAATCGAAAACTGGCCCGGCGTCCAACATGCCACAGGTCCTGAATTGAGCGGTATGTTCCGTGAACACGCCCTTAAATTCAAAACGGAAATTCGTTCGGCCAGTGTTGAAAAAGTGGAGCTTCGCGATGATAAAAAAATAATTATCACCGACAAGGGACAAATTGAAGCGGAGGCGGCCATTATAGCCACCGGCGCTTACTTCCGCCACCTCGGCTGCGAGGGGGAAGCTGAACGCATAGGACAGGGCGTAAGTTTCTGCGCGGTATGCGACGGGGCATTTTTTGAAGATGAGGTCATCGCGGTCGTGGGCGGAGGAAATACGGCAGTGGAGGAAGGGGACTACCTTACTAAATTTGCCTCAAAAGTTTATATAATCCACCGCCGTGACGAATTCAGGGCTGACCGCGCCGCTGTTGAGCGCGCTTCCGCAAACCCCAAAATAGAATTTATAATGGATACAACCGTTGAAAAAATCGAAGGCGATGGAATGGTGGAAAACCTTGTCATAAAGAACGTTAAGAGCGGAGAAATATCAAACCTCAAGGTCAGCGGAGTGTTTATGTTTGTCGGGCAGTTGCCGCACGACGAATGTGTGAAGGGGCTGCTTGAGACGGTTAAGGGCGGATGGATCAAGACCGATGCCGGTATGGAAACTTCGATAAAGGGCATATTCGCGGCGGGGGACGTGTGTGAAAAACATTTACGCCAGGTCGTGACAGCCGCCGCTGACGGCGCGGTCGCCGCCATGAGCGCTTCCGCTTATATAAGCGGATTGCGCGGGAAGGTCGTCCCAACCCGCAGTTAATAAGGAGATGATTTTCTTGAGAAAAATTTCTGCGTTGTTTTTATCAATATTGTTATGTTTTATATTACTGGCGATCACGGCTTGTTCGCAGGCTGACGCGGCAAGCAGGGAACGCTGGGAGTACGCTATGCTGACTTACAGCAGAAGCAGCGGATGGATAGCTTCTCCTGGCGGGCTTATTACAGGCTCCCCAAATTCGTTCGTTGAAGTGGGCAATCAGTTAGGAGAGCAAAGCTGGGAGCTTGTTACAGTAATGGCGGCCGATAGAGAAGCCACTGTTTTCTTTTTTAAACGAAAAATACAATAACGGCGCTGAGAGGGAAAGAATATTATTAAAAACACAAAAGCCGCTATCAAGCGGCTTTTTCAAATTAAATAACCGCTTTTAAACTCAATAGTCATTTTAAAATTTAGCGTTAAGTTTTTCTTCAGACGAGCCGAGAATACATATACAGGAGTCACCAAAATTAGGAGGAAGAAAAATGGAAAACATGGTTGAGAACAAAATACAGCAGGATGCTCAGGAAAATTATCAGGCAACACAGATTTCAACTGCTACAAAAGAGCAGCTGCTTCTTATCACTTATGATATTGGGATCCGTTCGTGCCAGGCAGCGGAAGGAGCTCTTGAGGCAAAGGATTATGAGCTTTCAAACAGAGAGCTAGTTCGCGCTCAGAATGTTATTCGGGAGCTTATGGTCACTCTTAATGTTGAACGCGGCGGAGAGGTTGCCGAAAACCTGATGCGGCTTTATGACTTCATGCACCGGTACCTGGTACAGGCGAATATCGATAAAGACGCGGGTAAGGTTGGAACAGTCGCCAACATGCTCAGGGAACTCCGCCAAACTTGGGAAGAGGCCCTTATGAAACTGCTTGAAGAATACAGGGCGGAAAACCCTGAACCGCTTGATGCCGCAGATATGCGCAGCCGCGTTATTTCCTCGGAAAAAAGCAAAGCGGCGACGGTGAGCGTAGTCCAGCCTTCCATGAGACCCAGAGAAGCTCAGCCGGATCCAAAAGGAGTAAACTTTGCAGGCTGATGAAATTGCAATTCTTGATTTAGCCTCTTCGGAACTGGCATTTTTTCGTTCTCTGAAAGAATTGGTTTTGCAGTCCGCTGATTTTATAAATTCAGAGAACATGGAAGAACTTATACCTGTCCTGGAGGAAAAACAAAGGGAAATTTCCAAGTATGACGTCATTTTAAAGGAATGGCGCGATATCGGTTTATCCTTTGGTATAAAAGATGGACGCGATAACCCCGATTTCTGGACTCTCATGTTCGAGGCGTTATCGAAAGATTTACCTGAAAAGAGAGTTTTTTCTGATAAACTAAAATCATTGGTTGAACAGACAAAAGCTCTCATTGAAGAATTGATAAAAACGGAGGGCGATTCGCAGGAGGTTTTGAATGAGTACGTCAAAAGATTGCGCTCCCGAATTTCTCAATTATCAAAAGGAAGAAATGCGTGTAAAGGATACGCTTCGGCGAGTGGTTCCCCTCTTTCCGGCCGCTAAATCAGCCTACTGCCGCGGAAGGGGTATTATCATACCCCTTCTGTTGTTTTTTTCCATTTTATTCGGAAGCTGCCCAGCCGCCTTTGCGGGGATATCTCAGCAGGAAATAGACAGGGAAGTCTCCGTGGGGGGCAGGATAGCGGAAAATATAGAGAAGGAATTTGAATTAGTTTCCGACCCAGCTCAGACTGCAAGATTATCCATGATTTTAGAACGTCTTACCAATATGCTTGATATTAATTACCCGTGGCAGGTCAAAATTATCCGCCGGGAAGAGCTTAACGCGTTTTGTCTGCCCGGAGGCTATATATATTTTTTTTCGGGGCTCATCAATAAACTCAGATCCGATTCCGAGATAGCGGCGGTAATGGCTCATGAGATCGCGCACATAACCGAGCGCCATGGAATGAAGCAATCCGCCCGCAACTCAAAGCTTACAGTGGCAAGCCTCGCATTGATACTGGCAACGGGCGGAGCGGCTGCTCCCGCTATTGCCGCCCAGTTAGCGCATGTTGCGATAATGAATTCATACAGCCTTGAGTACGAGCAGGAAGCGGATATAATCGGCATGAAAATGCTCATCGACGCCGGATATACTCCTTCCGCCGTCGTTACCGTGATGGAAACTTTTATGGCGGAGGAGATAAAAACTCCGATATATAATTACGGGATATTTATGAGCCATCCCGAGTCGCGTAAAAGGGTCGAATATCTGGCTAAATATCTTCGCGATAATTCGATCCCGCTGAGGCGCAAGGAAGCTCTTTTATCCCTGCGTTCAAGCATATCGCGGAGCGGCGGAAAAATATCGCTTAGATTGGACAACGTTGAAGTTTGGCATGGGCCGGACAATGAAGAAGTTTACGAAGTCATTGAAAGAGCGAAGAGAGTTATAGATTCATCACTTCAAATGGAGCTTGCGCCCTATGATATTGCGGACGAGGGCAGATTTCTGAGGATAAAAAACAGCATTGTGGCGGAAGCCCCCCTTCCGAATAATATGCCGCCTCTCTCCTCGGTTCGGGAAAAATTGCTTGAAGCGGTGTTAGCGGCGCAAAGAAATCATCCCATCGCAAGCTACTTCAGATAACTCATATCAAAATTGGTATAATCATCTACATGGGCAGGAAAAAAAGGGACAAAGCTGTTGCTCTTAGATATGATAAAGAAAACACCCCCGCGCCGGCAGTTACGGCCAAGGGGCATGGCGTCATTGCGCAGCAGATCGTTAAACTGGCAAAAGAGGCTGATGTCCCTGTAGTTGAGGATGTTGCGCTTGTCTCAGCCCTTTTGTCGCTTGAGGTGGGAGACGCTGTTCCGGACAATTTATATCAGGCTGTAGCAAAGGTTTTATCATTCTTGTATAAACTTGACAAAGATAAACTTGTCCGCAGGTAAGGAGCCGCGATGACTGAAAACCTGGAATTGGGAAATTTAGGAGAAAATTTTGCCGCTCAATACATAGAAGGGCTCGGATGGGAAATTTTTGAAAGGAACGTCTCCTTCTCCGTCGGCGAAATAGATATAGCAGCCATGAACGGAGAGCAGCTTGTCTTTGTCGAGGTCAGGACGCGCACCGCCCCGTCGGGTGGCGAGACCGTTCAAAGCGCGGAGGATTCAATCGGACCAAAGAAATTGCGTTCCCTTGAGCTTGCCGGCGGATGTTATGCGGAAAGACACTGTTACGGAGGAAACTGGAGAATAGATTTGGTTACGGTTACCCTTACCGTTAAAGGCAAAGACATGGATTTTGAAATTGAACACATACGTAACATAGCCGGCATGGGGGGCAACGAGACGGAAAATGAACCGGAATTTGAGCTTGTAAATGACGGATCCATCGAACCCGGGGGCGTAGAGTTTATTTCCGAAGGCGTCAGTAACGTAGGCGGGATCACTCTGCACGGGATTGACGCGATTCGCGTTGAGATCGAAGTTGAAATAACAGGCGGGCTTTTTTCCATTTCAATCGTCGGGCTCCCGGATATATCGGTCAAAGAATCCAGGGAAAGGGCAAGGGCAGCTTTGAGAACCATGGGATATCCTCTTAAAGGAAGGATCGCCGTGAATCTTGCGCCTGCGGACCTTCCGAAAGAAGGGGCGCTTCTTGACCTGCCCATTGCGCTTGGGATGCTTTGCGCTCAGGGAGTATTGCCCTCGCTGAGCCCCGCTTTATACATGGGTGAACTTGCGCTCGACGGGCGTTTGCGCCGGGTTAGAGGGGTTGTCCCCGCTGCGATTTTGGCAAGAAAGCTGAATATTCCTCTTTACGTTCCTCACGAAAATTCATATGAAGTTGGGCTTGTCCGGGGCGTATGCGCTTACTCAGTTTCGTCCCTTCAAGAGCTTGTGCAGGTTTTACGGAGCAGATCGGAGCCCAATAAAATTTCCGCGTCGTTTCCGGACGAGGATTCATTTGCCGAAGGCCCTGATTTCGCGGATATCAAAGGGCAGGCAGCGGCGAGGCGCGCCCTTGAAATAGCGGCGGCGGGGCATCATAATATTCTGCTTGTGGGCTCCCCGGGAAGCGGAAAAACTCTTCTTGCCAAAGCGCTTAACGGTATCCTTCCTCCGCTTTGTGATGAGGAATTGACGGAAGTTCTGCTCATCCGCAGCACCTTGGGAATGAACTGGAATGACGGCAGAAGGCGCCCGTTCCGCACCGTTCATTTTACCGCAAGCTCCGTCTCGGTCTGCGGCGGCGGATCATCCCTTCGTCCGGGAGAAATATCGTTGGCCCATCGGGGCGTTTTGTTTTTGGACGAATTTACGGAATTCAGGCGCGACCTGACCGAAAGTTTACGACAACCCATTGAAGATGGTAAAATCTTTGTGAGCCGCGCCGCGGGCACGGTGGAATATCCTTCGCGCGTATTGCTCGCTCTCGCCGCGAACCCATGCGCGTGCGGGCATTCGGGTGATCCCGTTTATGAATGTATATGTTCTGCGCGCGAAATTGAACGCTATAAGCGCAAGTTATCCGGCCCCATGCTTGATAGGATAGATTTGCAGATTTCGGTTCCCCGCCTTCTTCCGGAGGAGCTTCTGTCCTTTGGCGAAGCCGCCGAATCAAGCGAGGACATCAGGAAACGTGTCTGCAGGGCGAGAACATTACAGCAAAACCGGTGGAATAAGTTTGGATACAACTGCAATGCTGAATTACCTGAAAAAATCGTCCGCAGGAACTTTGATTTATCAAGCGAGTCCAGAGAATTTCTGACAAGGATGGCGGGGAAACTTCGCGTTTCAGGGCGCGGGATAAGCAGGGTGCTGAAAGTCGCCCGCACTATAGCCGACCTTGCGGGGGACGAGAAAATTTTACCTTCTCACATAGCGGAATCGCTTATGTACAGACAAGAATCTACGGGATAAAAACGGGATGAAATTATCTGAAGAAAGATCATATCTGTTCGCTGTCATTATAGTAATAATTGGAACTTTAATAATTGCCGCCGGCTTTACTGTTGGGTTATTATCCTTAACCGGGTCGGAACAACGCGTAATTACTGAGGACAGTGTTTCTATTGACATGGACATGGAAGAGTCTGAAATTTCAGATTTTATCCAGGATATTGGAATTGAAAGCGGGGACGTTCTCCCCGACGAAGCTGAAATCCTCGGCGAATTTGATGAATCTGATTTAGATTTAAGGGACGTAATATCTCCCGACGAGCCCCTTGATGAAATTTCTCCGGAAGACAAAAGAAGGGAAATTTTGGACTCCGCCGACCACTCCGTAAAGAAAGACAAATGGATATTTATAGATAAAGGTAATTTCACGCTCATTCTTTATGATAAGGATGAAATATTGCGTGAGTGGAAAATTGCCGTCGGGCTTTCCACGGGAGATAAGCAGCGCAGAGGGGATAACAGAACGCCTAACGGAATTTTCAGGATAAGGCAGATTCAGGATTCAAGCAAGTGGACGTATGATTTTAAGGATGGGAAAGGCATAATTGAAGGAGCTTACGGCCCCTGGTTCATAAGGCTGCATACGCCGCCATGGACGGGAATAGGCATACACGGAACTCACGACCCTGATTCGATAAGCACCCGCGCGACCGAGGGCTGTATAAGAATGAAAAATGAAGAATTGGACGAACTTAAAAATTTGGTCAGGATGGGCATGCCGGTCGTCATAGTGGAATAAATTCACAATTCATCACCTGAAAGGCGGCAAACAATACACAATGAAAAACAAATGTTACATATGCGTTACATAGCAAAAGAAAAAACCAGAGAAAATTCTCTGGGCCTTGCAATCACTGGCGCGCCCGAGGCGATTTGAACGCCTGACCTACGGCTCCGGAGGCCGTCACTCTATCCGCTGAGCTACGGGCGCAATTTTAAAATATGATATTTCCCTTTCCCTCATTCCATTTTAACATGACATTTCAGTTTTCTGCTGATAACAGCCATAAATTCAGGATAAACGCATAGAAAAATCTATCCCGAAAAATTGTCCCGTCAGTTTCCACAAAGCCCGCGTGGCAGTAGAATCAAAAGAAACGAACGGCGGTGATGTAGATATTATTTTGCCCCCATCTTTGTGAACCATTCGGAAACTCTGTCCGCGATTTCCCCTTGAAGCACGATTTTTCCCTCCTCTATCTGTCCTCCGCACCCAAGCGATTTTTTCAGCTCTTTAAGCAAGGGCTCAAGATTTTGTTTTGCTTCTCCCGATACGTATACCAATGTGACCGTTTTTCCCCCTCTTCCCGACCTTTGGTGCTGAAGAGAAATTTTGCCCAATTTTGGTATTATTTTTTTTATATCCGAATCACGCGCGTTTATATTTGGCTTTGCGCCCTTTACGGAAGAGTGCGGGGCTTTTTTTGCGGCGTCTTCCTCCGTATGCCCGATTCCTTCATTTGCTTTCGGAGGGGGGGCGTTTCCCGAAATATTTGCCTTTAAAAGTTCTCCTATTGAAACATTAATATTTTCATTGACCTCGATTTTTTGTTTTGGCATATTATATTTCCCGCCTTTCATGAAAAAGCTTTAGAAGTTATAATAAAAATGGGTATCTATTGCGATAAATTTTAGCATGTGAGGATAAAGTTACATGAACAATTATTTTGTTTACGGGTAAGGCTTTTGTGTAAACACAAACGAAGGGGTTAAAAATGCAGACACAGACAGCAGAGCGCCGGGAATTACTCCAGACGATCGATATGTTGCCAGATGAAAGGTTAAAGCTATGCTTAATTTCATCAAGAGCCTACAGCCGAACACAATAAATGATGACGATGACGGCTTTTGGAGCCGGCGTATTGACGGTAAAACAGAATCGTTTACCACATCATTGATGGAATCATTGAGTTTGTTGCATTACGTAACCGTTACAGAGACTAAGAAAAATAATTTATTGACAGGTGGCGCTGCTAATGCTTATATGTAACATATGCGTAAAATCGTACGACGAGGAAAGCCTGCTCTGGAGATGTCCCTGCGGCGCTCCGCTCTCGCTTGATAAATCATTTTCCATGAACCGGGGCATGATAGATAATAAATATCATGGATTATGGAGATACCATAAGGCTTTGCCGGTCGGGGACGCGGGTAATGCCGTTAAGATTGGGGAACAGCTTACTCCCCTTGTCAGGCGCTGTTGGAATGGGAACGATATTTATTTCAAGTACGAAATCATGCCGACCGGGTCATATAAGGACCGCGGAGTGGCTGTAATGCTTAACCGCCTGCGCGAGCTCGGTGTGAAATCGGTGTATGAGGACTCCTCCGGAAACGCGGGAGCCTCCATTGCCGGATACTGCGCCGCGGCGGAAATGCCGTGCGAGGTGCTCGTCCCCGAATCGACTTCAAGGGGCAAATGCGTACAGATAGAGGCTTACGGAGCCGCCCTGACGAAGGTTCCCGGCCCCAGAAACGCCACGAGCCGGCGAGCCGAGGAACGAGGGGCGGATACGCGTAACGGGGAAAATATATACGCAAGCCACAACTGGAGCCCATATTTCGCGCACGGCGTCAAGACATGGGGGTTTGAAGTCTGGGAACAGCTCGCTTCTTTCGGCGAAATAACCCCGGACGCGGTGATAGTCCCGGCAGGACAAGGAAGTCTCATCCTCGGAGCTTGGCACGCTTTCAGCGAGCTTTTGCGGGGGGGCGCCGTCAAAAAAATTCCCCGTATATACGCGGTTCAAGGTTCCTCATGTTCCCCGCTTTATAACGCGTGGTCACAGGGGCTTGAAAACGTTCCGGACGGCGAGCCTCCTTCAGGCAAATGTATGGCCGAGGGGATAGTTTCAACGCATATAATAAGAGGAACGGAACTGCTTAAAGCTGTGCGCGGTTCCGGAGGAGCGGTCGTCACAGCGGACGATGAAAAAACAGCAGGGGCGCTGCTGAAACTTGCGAAAATGGGGCTTTACGTCGAACCCACCAGCGCTGTCGCCGCCGCCGCGATAGATGAGCTTTACGCTTCCGGAGATATTCTTCCGGGGGAATGCGCGGCAGTTTTGCTTTCAAGCTCAGGTTTAAAGACCACGCCATATATTCAGGAAATTTTAGACGGGAGGAAAAATTAAATGAAATTTTTAGTTATCGCGACGGGCGGGACAATAGCGAGCGTGTCAACGCCCGATGGATTCAAGCCGGGCCTATCGGGAGAACAGATCGTATCCAGATGTTCCGGGCTTTCTTCGGGGGACAGCGTTGATGTCATTGACCTGTTAGCAAAGGACAGCACGAACATAGGGCCGAAAGACTGGTTCATTATAGCTGACTGCATAAATAATCACGCGTCACATTTCGACGCGGCGATAGTGTTGCACGGCACCGACACCATGTCCTGGACTGCCGCGGCGCTGTCGTCCATGACGGATTCCGTTGTGGTGATAACGGGGTCAATGCTGCCTTCCGGGGTCGAGGGAAGCGATGCCGATGATAACCTGAACGATGCTTTCGCTTTTGCGCGTTTGCTGTTTGAAGCCGGAAGGAAGGAAGTCGCCCTTGCTTTTTACGGGAAACTCCATGAGGGGAGCAGCGTGTCGAAAAGCGATTCGCACGCCATGGATTCGTTCGTAAGCTGGAGTAAGCCCCCGCTTGGTTTAAGGGAAGGAAAAAAACATGTGCTGACCGATTTCATACCCGATAAGCATGAAAAGAGCGAAAAGAAACTTGAAGATTTTATAAAGGAAAGGCATGTCGCGCTCGTCACGATATTTCCGGGTATGAAAGCCGGCTATTTCCGTGCGCTGATAGAAACGAACCCAAAAGCCATGCTGATTGAAGGATTTGGCTCCGGGGGAGCCCCTTTTGAAAATGAGGATGAAAACCTTCTCCCCTGCATAGAGGAGGCTGTAAAAAGAGGGATAACCGTCGTTATCGGGACTTCATGCCCCAGCGGGGGAGCCGACCTTGAGATTTATGAGGTCGGGGTGCGCGCGCTTCGCGCGGGCGCGATTTCAGCCGGGAACCTGACCCGTGAGGCGGTGATGGTAAAGCTCATGCTCGGTATTCCTGTTTGAGCGTGGTAAATTTTTCAACAGGCCAGTACATTCCCGCGGACTCGGTCGTTCATTCCCTTGACCCGCGTTCAAAGTTTATCGCGGTGACCGCCGCGTTGTTTTTGGTCTTTCGTTCCAGAAGCCTGCCGGAGTTTGCGGTCTGCGCGTTTGCCTTTGTTGCCTGCGCTTCGTTGTCCAGGCTGAATTTCAGGGTTTTTCTAAGGACTTTATGGAATGTCCGTTTTCTTATTTTGCTCACGGGCGTGATCCATATTTTTCAGGGAAATTTTAAAAACGCGCTCTTGGTTTCTCTGCGGATTTCCATGCTGATTTCATTCGCGTCGCTTTTGACCCTCACCACCTCGCCCATGTCGGTGGCGGACGCGTTTTCAAAATTTGCCCCGCAGGAAATCTCCGTTATGATAATGATGTCCCTGAGATTTATACCGCTGTTGTCCGACGAGGCCGCGAAGGTCAAAAAAGCCCAGCTCGCGCGCGGCGCGAGGTTTGACGACGGGAATATCTTTAAACGCGCGAAAGCTTTTTTTCCAATTTTGATCCCGCTGTTCGTAATAGCGTTCAAAAGGGCTGACGAGCTGTCGGTCGCGATGGAAGCGCGGGGTTACGTTGTAGGGGCGAAACGTTCCCGGCTTCACCCGCTTGAGTGGAAAAAAATCGACTCCTGCGTCGCGGCGCTGTCCGTATGTTTGATAGTTTATATGATTATTGGATAAATATTCGTAAAGTATATGCCATATTTATGAAGAAGAGGATATAAAAACTTGATTTTACCTAACATGACGAACAGGCGGAAAATGTTGGCGGCGGACGGGGGACTTCTCCTCGCCGCGCTTTTTTGGGGCGCCAGTTTTGCCGCGATGAAAGGGGCCTTGGACGCGTTTCCCACGTTTTGGCTCCTCGCGCTGCGCTTCAACGCGGCCTTTATGATAATGTGCGTTTTTATGGGGCGCAGGCTTATGGGAGCGCCGAAAAAATTATTCTCACTGGGGCTGATATCGGGGCTGCTGCTTTTTGGCGGGTACGCCGCGCAAACTTTTGGCCTGACTTACACGACCGCAAGCAAACAGGCGTTTATTACCTCAACATATGTAGTGTTTGTCCCGTTTTTTACATGGATGGCAACCCGTGTCTTCGCGGGCAAAATTTGTTTGCTGTCCGCTTTTCTGTGCTGTCTTGGAATGTGGGTGCTTACCTCGGAGGACGTAAGCGCGTTCAATATTGGGGATGCCCTCACCGTCCTGTGCGCGGTCATCTATGCCGCTCATATAACGTTTCTGGGTTACGCTACAAAAATTGTCTCTCCGGCGCTGCTCGCGGCTTTTCAGATCGGAGTCGTCGGAATAATATCCCTCATTCTCGCGCCGTTCTTCTCCGAATGGCCGGGGTTTCGCGGGGGCGACGGGCTGTATGAGATAGGTTTTTTGGTCGTCTTCCCGACGATAGGGGCATTTATGCTTCAGAACATATCTCAGAAACATACTTCAACCACCCACGCGGCTATTATAATAAGCCTTGAGGGCGTCTTCGGGGTTTTCGCCGGAGTGCTCCTGCTCGGAGAGCCTTTTACATTCCGCATGGGCGTCGGATGTGCGATAATATTTTTCGCGGTGCTGCTTTCCGAACTTGCGCCGTTCATTTTTTCCAAAGAGGGAAGCGAGTGTGCTATTTGATTTTGCATATAAAGAAAGGGGTAATGTAAGGTGAAAAATAAAGTAATTTTCCCGGCGGTATTGTTGATTTTAATATCTTTGTTTTTTGTGTCCCTTGATAAAACAGGGATCGCGGAGGGTAATTCCGATACATGGAGAAAACTGCTTGAAGTACGTTCCTCTTCGATCTTTACCGAGTCCCTTGACCTTGGGGGGCTGCGTGTCGGCGGGCGCGGGAGAATAATTTTCACATGGCTCGACAGAAGCCTTCTCAGGACGTTGGAGAGAAACAGAGATACAGGCGAAGACGTGATCAACGGGCTTGGCTATTATTACGGAAGCAAGTCGGAAACGGCGGCCCTTATCAGAAACAGGGACGTTTTTCTTTTGACGTATCAGGCGTTTAAGCGCTGGGATTTCAAAATAGAGGAAATAGTTATAAACGGCTACCGTTTAACGACGGACGATATTTTGACCCCTCCTTACTACCGTGTCCTCGGAGAGATAGAGCCGTTAAGAATGCGGGCGAGATACGCGGAGGACGAGGAAGACCTCGATGATTTCCGGCTGCACGTCGCGGTTCCGTCAATGCCCAGAAGCGGCAAGGTGATACTATCCTACGGTGAGGATATCGTGGAGTGGGAAATCCCAAGACGATGATAACTCTCGGGATAGAGAGCAGTTGCGACGATACGGCGGCGGCGGTGCTTCGCGGCGGCAGGGAGGTTTTATCCGAGCGTGTTTCCGCTCAGGCGGCGGAACATCAGCGTTTCGGGGGAGTCGTTCCGGAATTTGCCGCCCGTATGCATCAGGAGACGATATTGCCGCTGATAAAATCGGTTATGGACGAAGCCCGCGCTAAAATGTCCGGGGGGATAGATTTGATTGCGGTCACGCGCGGCCCCGGGCTGATGGGCTCGCTCATGGTGGGAGTCCTTACCGCCCGCGCTCTCGGGAGCGCCTGGGGCGTGCCCGTAACAGGCGTAAACCATATAGAGGGGCATATATTCGCTAATTTCATAGCTGACGAATCTTTGAGCCCTCCTTTTATATGCCTTGTCGTTTCAGGCGGGCATACGGAAATACTTCTCGCCCGCGGCTGGGGGGATTACGTTATTCTGGGCGCGACGAGGGACGACGCCGCGGGGGAAGCCTTTGACAAGGGCGCGAAACTTTTAGGGCTCCCTTATCCCGGAGGGGCTGTCATAGACGGCTTAAGCAGGAAAGGTAACGATAGGGCGTTCAATTTTCCCGTTCCGCTCAAGAATACCGATGAAATCGAGTTCAGTTTCAGCGGGCTGAAAACCGCGCTGCTCTGGAAGCTGAAAAAACTTTCCCCCGACGACGTTCAAACGCGGATAAACGATATTTGCGCGTCATATCAAGCGGCTATCGTCGAGAGCCTGATGGCTAAACTTGAGCTCGCGGTCAGGAAAACGGGGATAAGAAGGGTCGCGATATCCGGCGGGGTTGCGGCGAACAGTGCGCTAAGGGCGGCTGTCCAATCCAAAAAAGGCAAATGGGACGTCTTCATCCCCCCTGCCGCTCATTGCACGGATAATGCCGCCATGATAGCCGCGGCGGGAGCAGCCGCGTGGACGCGCGGCGTCCGGATGGACGCCATAGCGCCCGACCCTTCGCTCCATCTGTAAAAACAGTTAGCCGCCGTGCTTTCGGCTTCCGTTGAGGATATAGCCCGGCGGGCCGTCAATATGGCGCTTCATCCATCGCTTAGCCGCTTCAATGTCGCCGTCCTTGAAGGCGGACAGGATTTCCCCGCGCGCTCGCTTTTATGAAACGAACGTGGAATGTTCGCAAAAGGTTATTTACAAATATTTTCATGGCGTGGTAAAATTCATCGTCGCTTTGGGGAATTTTTAGAGCCGTTGGCTCTTTTCTGTACAAACTTTTCGATACTAAATTTAGTTTTTACAGTGTTTTATGTGTCTGAACTTTGTGCATGATTTTGAGAGGCGCTATAAGCCATTACTGCTGCCATTTTCCTCATGTTATCCGCTATTGCGTATAATTCCCACTCTATAGTGTTATAGCCCATTTCTAAAATAAATACAAGAAAAACCGCCTCCCGGCGGCTTTCTTTGAGTTTTTTTAATCGCTTTTGGGGCTTCTGTTACAGCCCCATACAAACAGTTCTGAAATCTTTTGATCTTTTTTCTTTGAAATAAAACCCCCTTGCGTGACTTTATGAATAGTAATGTTATGATATTAGAGCAAACGAAAATGTAAATTTAAGGAGGTCGTTATTCATGGGCGTTTCAACTTACGCGGGGAAACCTGCTCCGCAGCATCTCCTCGTTAACGTTCCGAGGCTTGTCAGCGCGTATTATACTCAGATTCCGAACGCGGATGATCCGTCGAATCTGATTTCATTTGGAACTTCGGGGCACCGGGGGTCCTCTCTGTCGAACAGCTTCAATGAACAGCATATAATAGCCGTAGCGCAGGCTGTAACGGAATACCGTAAAAGCAAAAATATCACGGGGCCGTTATTCATAGGAATGGATACGCACGCGCTTTCCGAACCGGCAATAAGGACCTGTATAGAGGTTTTTGCCGCAGCCGGCGTCGAGTGCGTCATACAAACCCCGATGATGGGAGCGGACCCGTTGGATATAGGTTACACTCCCACCCCGGTAATATCCCGCGCCATATTGGTATGGAACAAGGAACAGGCTGATAAGGGCGAAAGCGACGGAATAGTTATCACCCCTTCGCATAACCCCCCCGAAGACGGAGGGATAAAATATAACCCGCCGCACGGCGGCCCGGCTTCGCCGGAGACGACAAACGCGATACAGACGCGGGCAAATGAGATACTTCGTTCGGGAACATCTTCCGTAAAAAGAATACCTTTTGAGCGCGCCATAACAGCGCCGACTACAAAGGCTTATGATTACGTTATCCCTTATGTAAACGACCTTAAACATGTCGTGAATATGGACATAATACGCAATTCAAACCTGAAAATAGGCGCGGACCCGATGGGCGGTTCAGGAATAGCTTTTTGGGAGCCAATATCGAGCATTTACGGGCTTAAGAACCTTGTCGTCGTGAACAAAAGAATTGACCCGGCTTTCAGTTTCATGAGCGTTGACAAGGACGGAAAAATCCGTATGGATTGTTCTTCCCCATACGCAATGGCAAGCCTTCTCAATATGAAAGATGATTATGACGTGGCTTTCGGGAACGATACCGATTTTGACCGGCACGGAATAGTGACTCCCGAAGGGCTTATGAACCCAAATGCTTACCTCGCTGTCGCCATACGATACCTTTTTACGAACAGAGGATGGAAAAAGGATTGCAAAATCGGAAAAACGCTTGTATCAAGCTCCATGATAAACAGGGTGGCAAAAGGCATAGAACGGGAAGTATGCGAAGTGCCGGTGGGGTTCAAGTGGTTTGTTGACGGCCTGCTTGACGGGTCATTCGGGTTCGGCGGGGAGGAAAGCGCGGGGGCGTCCTTCCTGCGGCGCAACGGAACGGTATGGACGACCGATAAGGACGGGATAATTATGGACCTTCTCGCCGCGGAAATAACGGCGGTTACGGAAAAGAACCCCGCGCAGCATTACAAAGAGATGGTCTCTCTTTACGGGGAGCCGTTTTATGCGAGGATGGACGCTCCCGCAACCCCGGAACAAAAGTCAAAATTAAGCAAACTTTCACCGGACGCGGTGAAGGCGGATAGCCTGGCAGGCGAGAAAATAACCGCGAAGATGACCGCCGCTCCCGGCAATAACGCTCCGATAGGGGGGCTGAAAGTTGAAACCGAAAACGGCTGGTTCGCGGCCCGCCCTTCAGGCACGGAGGATGTCTATAAAATTTACGCGGAAAGCTTTGTAAGCGAGCAGCATCTGAAGAGAATTCAATCCGAGGCCCAGGAAATAGTATCCGCAACCATAAAACATTGACGGAGGAACAGCATGAGCGCGAAAATATTGGACGGCAAAAAGATATCCGCCGAAATTCGTTCATCAATAAAGGAAGAAGCGGAAAAACTGAAAGCAAGCGGAATAATCCCGACGCTTGCGGTCGTACTGGTTGGGGAAGACCCCGCTTCCAAAGTATACGTGGGGCGAAAGGAAAAAGGCTGCGGCGAAGTTGGCTTCACTTCCCGCAAATACGCTTTGCCCGCCGGAACGGCGCAGGAAGAACTTCTCGCTTTGATAAACAAACTCAATGAAGACAAAGAAGTACACGGCATACTTGTGCAGGTTCCCCTGCCCGGTCATCTCAGCGAAGCAGCGGTGCTGGCTGCTATGAATCCTGAAAAAGATGTTGACGGGTTCCATGCCCTCAACGTCGGAAGGCTATTCTCCGGCCTGCCCTGCTTTGAATCCTGCACCCCGAAGGGCGTAATAACGCTTATTGAACGTACTGGAATTTCAATAGAGGGTAAAAATGCCGTCGTGATAGGGCGCAGCAATATAGTAGGCAAACCCGTCGCGGCAATGCTTCTTGCGCGCAATGCGACGGTAACCATGACCCACAGCAAAACGAGCAACCTTCCGGAAATTGTCAAACAGGCTGACATAGTCGTTGCGGCTATCGGAAAACCTCGCTTCGTTACAGCCGACATGATCAAGGAAGGCGCCCTTGTTATAGATGTGGGAATAAACAGGCTTCCGGAAGGGCTTGTCGGGGATGTTGATTATGAAGCGGTTTCCCGTAAAGCAGGCTGGATAACGCCTGTACCGGGCGGAGTGGGGCCAATGACAATAGCAATGCTGCTTCAAAATACATTGAAAGCGGCAGCGGGAAACAATAGGAGGATAAAATGAAAGTAACGCTCAGAAATATGGAGCATGGGGAAGTAAAAATCGCAAGCGAAGCAGCTCTTAAGGCTTTTGCCGCAATGGACGGCAAGGGGTTTACCACTGAAGGAAAAGCCGTTTTTGCCAACTATGCGTCACCAAACGCGATCGCTTCAAGGCAGAACTTCGGGCACAAAGTAACCCTTGCTGTCATAGATTCAAAAATAGCCGGCATGATCGAGATAAGAAACGGCAGCCACATTTCCATGCTGTTCGTGCTTCCGGAGCATATCAACAATGGTATCGGGACTAAATTGCTGTCTCATTCGATTGCGCAAATAAATAAGAATAATTTAAAAACAAAGGCCGTTAAACAAGTTACAGTTCACGCAGCGGATGAATCCGTCGCGTTTTATTTAAAGAGAAATTTCCGCGAGTCGGCGGCAAGGCAGGAACGCGATGGGATAAGTTTTACAACTATGGCGTTTCATCTTAAGCCCGGAAATGTTGTCGATAATAAAATCAGAAGAGGGGCAGAGGTGGACTTTTTCGCGTTCAGCGGCACGGGAAATACTTATTACGCCGTGAACAAAATTTCGTCCCTGCTTGAAAAAAAAGGCGTTTCCGTAAGGCGCCATAAAATGGAAAAATGCATGAACCCGGATTTAAAAGAGGATTCAGTAATAGGGCTTGCGTTTCCCGTGGCATGTTTCTCAACTTATCCAACCGCGTTGGACTTTTTAAAGTCTCTGCCTGAAGGAAACGGAAGAAAAATTTTCATGATCGCGACCATGGGCGGAGCGGGTTTTGGAATGGAAGGGCCTATAAGAAACCTTCTCTTTAATAAAGGTTATTCGCCCATAGCTTCAAGGCTCTTCGTCATGCCGGGCAATTACGGTAATAAGCAAATGCCTGTTGAGAGAAACGACCAGCGCATTAAAAACTTCGGGTACGAAGCCTTTTCCTTTGTGGAAGACATAACGGAAGGCGCCTCGAGATGGCAAGGCGGCCGGGTTTTAATTTCAAACATGATGTACAGGCTATGCAACGGAAGAAAACCCTGGAACATGTTTTACCGTATGTTTCCGATACAGGTCAATGAAAGCAAATGCACGATATGCGGAAGGTGCATGAAGGGATGCCACGCCGGAGCCGTCAAATTGGATAATGAATCCAAGTTTCCGCGAATTGATAAAAATATATGCCAATCCTGCCAGCGCTGCGTGGGATTTTGCCCTCAGCGCGCCATAGAGGTTCCCAATAAGCCGGCCGTACAATACGCGTGCATGGATTACGACGAGTTTAAAAATTTCGGTCAAAATAGCTGATCAAATAATAGCCAGACGCGCGGATTCCCCGCGTCTGGCTCTTCAGGAATCAACCCACAATATATAGCAATTATAGCGCCTCTCAAAATCATGCACAAAGTTCAGGCACATAAAACACTGTAAAAACTAAATTTAGTATCGAAAAGTTTGTACAGAAAAGAGCCAGCGGCTCTAATACTCCCTGAAAATAAAATATAGAAAAATTTCTTGAGAGGGACATTAACAATCTCATGAATAAAATAAAGTATCCGAAAGTTACCTCTTCCCCAGCCGGGCGCGTTTGTCTGAAAGAGGTAACTTTTAGTTACCTTTTTTCCCACGTTTGGGTGTTAAATTTGCGGCAGCAAAATAATAATAAGGAGAATCAATCATGAAAAAATTTGGCAAAATCGCTGTGTTCATGCTCGCCATTATAATGTTTTCAATGGCGCCAGCTTTTTCAGCGGCAGGTGATGTTTTCCAGGATTTGCTGCATGATATGTTTGACAACTTCTTTACAGAATCAAGGGATACTTTATACGCAGGCCAAACTTTGCGGGCGGAGGAATCCCTTAGAAGCGCGAACGGAAGGTTTACCGCCATAATGCAAAGGGATGGAAATTTCGTTATTTATCATGGGCAAAATCATACGCCGAATAATGCTTTGTGGTCTACGCAAACGAACGGTATAAACGGAGGGTATTTTGCGTTTCAAAACGACGGAAATTTAGTTGTCTACGATAGTTGGGGAGCAAAATGGAGCCCGAACATCCATGGAAAAGGCGCTGCCAGATTAGTAATGCAAAATGACGGAAATCTCGTAGCTTATACGTCGTACGGCAACGCTGTCTGGGCGTCAAATACGGCAAGAAGATAATTGTGGCGGCGCGGGCGGCGGGAGTAGTGGAGATAAAACAAGATGACGATGTTGAAACTATCAAAACGAATATAGATGCCGCAATCAACGGCCTGCCTTCCACAGGCGGCGCGGTGGCGGTGTCGGGCGTTAAAGAAGAAGCGGGCGAAACCCTTGAACTGACCATCCCTGAAAACGTGACTGTAGTGTGGAAGGCCGAATATTTCGCGGATAAATATTATGAAGACGGCGGAGAATTTATTTTGATTTCTTTGGCCGGCGGCGGGACCTTTGAGGTGGCTGCAGGCGGCATGATAGAGGCCGAAGTTGTAAGTGAAGCTAAAAAAGTAACGGCCGTCACAATTTTTGGCGAGAACGTTGATGTAATCGTGACCGGCGGCGCGGCGGAGGCCATCGCTGGAAGCGGCTATTTGGCAAATGCCCGCGCTATTGAGGTTAATAACGGTACGGTAACGGTAACCGGCGGCACGGCGGCGGCCACCGCTGAAAGTGATTCTTTGGCCAATGCCCGCGCTATTGAGGTTAATAACGGCGCGGCAACGGTAGCCGGCGGCGCGGCGGAGGGGACGGCCATCATTGGCGAACGCAGAGGTGAAGATTGTTCTGCCGAGGCCGCCGCCATCTTCATTGAAAACGGCGCGGCAACGGTAACCGGCGGCACGGTAAAGGCTTTGGCCAAAATTGACGACGATGTCGGATCCTCCGTCGCCGTGGCTGCCGCAATCTTAGTTGGCGACGGTACGATAACGGCATCCGGCGGAGATGTTTCAGCCGCCTCTGTGGGCGGAGGATCAAACATAGCCGCCGCTGTCGAGGTTGAAAACGGCACGATAACAATAACCGGCGGCACGGTGGGCGCCGCCGGAAAAGACGGGCCCGTCTCCATCGCTGTTTCCATAATCGAATCGGGCGTTGCCGCCTGCTTGCAAGGCGCGTGTTTCGATGAGTTTGAAATAGGGAAAACAGGCATGATAGTGGAGGCGGACAGCCTTGACGTCCCAGCCGGACGCAACGGCACAAGCGCCGGGCTGACGACCAAGGCGAGCCGGGGAAACGCCAGCGCCATATGGAAGATCGAAGAGGGCGTAACTAAAATTTTATTCACGCTGGATGGAAAAGTAATGGAACTGGTATGGGCTTAATTGGAGCGCGGGCGTCCCGCGTCAAATTGAACGGCGTCTCGCAAGATAAAAAAACGCATAAAAAAAATTCCAAAACAAAAAACCGCGCTCTGCAGAGAGAGCGCGGTTTTTTTGTTGGTTTATTTATTGCGCCCTGACTCGCCGCGTTCCGCGGCGCCTTGCCAGCCACATCACGCAGATCAGCGCGAATACCGCGAGGCCCGAACCTGTTCCGGCGTCGCAGCCTCCCTCCTGCGGCTGTTGCTGTACCGTGACTATCGCCTCCATTTCTCCGCTTTCGTTGATGTTGCCGATTTCGGTTATTGAGATGCCGGTGACCACGTTGCCACTGCCATCATTGCCATAGAAATTCGAAGCGGGTTCCTCAAAGTCAACTGTGTTATCCATCCCGCTGCTTTGAACCTGCGCTCCGTCGCCGGCGGCCGGCGGGTTACCGCCCCACCAGAGAGTATAGGCGGTGCTTTTTACGCTTCGAAGCTTTTCATCATTCTCGAACCTTTTTAGATACCCGCTCGCGTCCACCGCCATAACTCCCTGACGAATGGGATTAACTTCCGGGTTGCTGTCGTTGATGTCGTTGGCTATTTCAAGGCTGCCGGAGCCGGATGTTTCGTCAACGTGCAGTATCAGCAGCCCGCCTTTGAAACCTTCCGGGAGTGGTTCTTCTTCCGTTGCCAATAGCCCTTCAAGCCCCTTGTCCCAGCCCTCCAGACTGCGGACTTCCACCAAGAAGTACTCGGTCTTCCTGTGTCCGTCCATGAGAAGTTTCACGACCTCTCCTTTCCCCGGAGGCTTGAACGTGAAGGAGGCGGGGCCATTTGAGAGCTGCTTCGGTTTTTCCCATCCAAGGTACTGGCGGCTCCACGCGTCAAGGTTGACCGGCGAGCTGCCTTTTGGCCCGCCATCCGGTTTTCCGTCGCATCCCCCGTCCATCAGCGAGAAGGTCCCGAGCCCCTGGTTGTTGTACGAGACGTCATAGAGGTCGGGGAGGCGTAAGAGCTGATGCCCGAGCTCGTGCCCGATCGTTCCCATCCCTTCGGGTCTGTCATCATCTTGCAGTTCCCCGTGCATTGCCCAGTCGGTCAGTACAACATCGTCTATCTCCACTTTGTGCTCCTCACTCGATTCCGACGCGTGAGCCCAGACCGCCGGGCGTTTTGCGCTGCCGGATTCCTCATGGCCCGCGACTATCATGTACACGCACAATTCTTTAGGAGTTATTTTTCCGTCCTTTGGGGGCAACACATCGAAGTCGGCAAACGAGAAGTCTGCGCTTGTTTCTCTGATTTTTCCCCTCGCAGCTTCCAGAACTGCATTCACGAACTCCACTTCGTTTTCATGCGCTTTTGGGTCTTTGTCTGAAATCGTCCTGTCCGGGTGATCGCGGTCGAGTGATACGGTTATTACCTGCAATTCCAAGTCATTCAGGGCCGGGATTATCTCTAATTCTTCGCGCGATTGGTCGAGGAAATATCGTTTAACGGATTCATCATCGCCGAAAGCCTGTTTCAAGTGCACATTTTCATTGTGTATAAGTTTTGGTCTCTTTTTACCAGTACCTTCGAACCCGACGCGTATCAGCAGGAGCTTGTACTTTCCTGAGATTGGCCTCGGCGTCCATGGCTCCTTTTTGCCAGTTGCAGCAGGTCTGTTTATATTCGGTTTTTGATGTGGCGTCAAGTTTTCCGGATGAGGCCCTCCAGGGATGTACTCCTCATTGGTGGAGGTGAGCTTGCCGCTGGAAAAAGTAGCATAATACCAAACACCGGTATTGTCGGAGGAATCGTTGCTCACTATGTAGCCATCCGGGGTCTCGATCCAATTGAAGAACTCATCGCCGCGCTGGTAGAGTTCTATGTTTTTTCCGTCCTGCGTAGACTCAAAAGGAAACGGGCTCGCCGGCTTCGCCCACGACGCGGGCGCGGCAAAGAGCGCGAACGCTGTTAAAACGATAACGGCGAAAAGGCCGTACTTCATATATTTTCTCACAATAATATCCCTCCTTGTTTTTTCGGTTTTTACATATCCGGGCGCGTTTCCCAAAGCTGGGCGCAAATTGCGGCAGGTCTGCTCTCCGGTTTTAAATGTTTTTCCAAATTCAATTCAGCCGGAGGATCTTGCCCAGGAATGTACTTCACACTGGTAGAGTTGAGCTTGCTATCGCCGGGGAAAAAAGCGTACTCCCAAACACCGGCATTGTTTTTGACCACCGTGTACCCTTCCGGGGTCTCGATCCAATTGAGGAACTCATCGCCGCGCCGGTAAAGTTGTATATTAATCTCACTTCCGTTATCCAACGTCTGCGTATCTGTGAACGGAAACGGGCTCGCCGGCTTCGCCCACGACGCCGGCGCGGTAAAGAGCGCGAACGCTGTTAGAACGACAACGGCGAAAATGCCGTACTTCACATATTTCCCCACAATAATGTCCCTCCTTGTTTTTTCGGTTTTTACGTATCCGGCCGCGTTTCCCAAAGCTGGGCGCAATCTTAACGTGGACAAAAAATAATTTGGGTAACTTTTAGTTACTCTTTTCCACCTATAAACGGAGCCCAAGCCTGCCGATAACAAAATTGGCGCGGATGGAATTTACGTTTTGCGGGACGGTCGTGTGCTCAGGAACGAAATTACGAAGAATTCATGAAAGCGGGCGGTCTCTTCGCCAAGCTTGCAAAAGGCAGGTCATGTGATGGAAAATTTAGTGATGATAAATATTCCGGCTTATGAATATCTTGCTCACCGTTACGAGTCCGATGCGCTTCCAGATTTGCCGCTCGCGGACGAGCGCTTCGTCCGCGAATGGAAAAGCTGGCTCAAAACTCCGAATAAGGCGCCTTCCGGCGTAAAGGACATTTTATCAGACGAGGCGACAATATCCTGGATAGAAAATACCTCCGCGGGAAGAATTCCTGTGATATACACGAGATTGAGGGCGAACTTCGAGAGCGCGGTGGATTTACTGTCTCCCGGCAGCTTCGCGTCGGGTATTCCGGCGAGCGTCAACGCCTTTACCATAAAAGCGAAGCATCCCGCCCTCTCCGGGCATAGGGTCATCCTTCTCAACCGCTCCGGTTACAGCGCCGTTTCCGGAAATGAACTTGGAATGGAGGAAGATGTGTGGCTCGAAAAATCCATGACGCTCAGGCTGAACCATGAAATCTGCCATTATTTTTCCCTGCGCGTTCTGGGCGGAATGCGAAACCACGCTCTCGACGAGATCGCGGCGGACTGCGTGGGGCAGCTTGCGGCTTTCGGCTCCTTCAGCGTATCGTTTCAAAAGCTTTTTTTCGGAATATCACAAGGAAGCGTCCTCCCCGGCGGACGTTTTTTCTTTTACATCAAAGCGCTGCCCGACGCTTCTGTGAACGCGGTACTGGAGGAAACGGAAGCGGCGCTTTTCAGCCTGGAGAGCTACCTCTCAAGAAATCCGGACATGACCCTCGAATCCAACAGGCCGCGCCTCCTGGCGAAACTCCTGACGGCCGGCATTTCGGGGATTCGCGGCCTGTAGCGTTTTTGCCGATGATTTTGTTGGCTCATGATACTACAACGAACATAGATGAATGATGGGAAAATTTATTTTCATGAATGACACCGACTGCCCTTTCAGGATGCCCCCTGATCTCACCATTTAAAAAACATGTCGAGCACAGATTTGATAATATCCATAATTCCATAACCGTCCGAGTCGTCATAAATTACGGAGTAACCTTCCCCGTCGGATTTTAAGACTATATTGCCTTTAACCGTTGAGTAAAGCTTCACTTTAAATTCATCCAGCAGTTTTAATACTTCTTCGTGCGGGTGCCCGTAAGAATTGTTTTCTCCATAAGAGACGACTGCCGTCTGAGGCGCGACTTTACGCAAAAGCGGCCTTGTGGTTCCGTTTCTGCTGCCATGATGGGCGATTTTGAGCACGGTCGAACGCGGGTACCTGTCTATCATTTTTGGGTCCCTGTGTTCGGCATCCCCCGTAAGCAGGAATGATATGTTCCTCCACGATACATGCGCAATTATGCTGTTGCTGTTAGCGTCGCTGCCTTTTTGCGCGGGGGCGATGACCTGGATTTCCACGTCCCCGATTTTTTGAGACACCCCCGCGTTTACTATTTCAAGCTTGGCTTTGCTGTTTTTTACGCGTTCGAGGAATTTTCTTTGAGTAACGGTTCCAAGATTGTAGCCGGGGTCCCATATCACAGTAATGGGAAATGAATCCAGAACGGATAAGAGCCCCCCTATATGGTCCTCATGCGGATGAGTCGCTATAAGCAAATCGATTTTTTTGACCCCTGATCTTTTAAGGTATCTCACGACCCGTTCTCCGGCGCCGGCCGGCCCCCCGTCAATAAGCACGACTTCGCCCGCGGGCAGTTTGAAAAACATGGAGTCCCCCTGTCCCACATTTATGACATGAAACTCGATCTGCGCGAAAACCGCCGATGCTAAAAACAATATAAGCGCGGCGCATACCGCGAAAAGACGACCGCGCTTAAATACAGTTTTTATTGCGTTTACTGCGTTATTCAACTTTAACAATCCCTAATAAGCCGGGCGGGGCGCCCGCGCCATGTATCAGGTAACCCTGCTGCCAAGAGGAATATCCCTGTCGAGAATGACAACGGACAGTTTCTCATGGCCGGGCGTGCTGGCCGCAAGCAGCATTCCGTTGCTTTCCACACCGCACAACTTCGCGGGTTTAAGGTTCGCAACGACGACTATATGCTTGCCGACAAGCTCTTCCGGGCGGTAATATTCGCGGATCCCCGTAACTATGGACCGTTTTTCGTATCCAAGGTCTATGTCGATCTTATATAGTTTTTTCGCCTTAGGGATTTCATTTACCGCGTCTATCCGGGCTACCCTCAGTTCGATGGATCGGAAATTCTCTATGCCTATCGGTTCCTCATGGGCTATTTGTTCGCCGCTCCCATCATTTTTTTTATTTCTTGACTCCTCCCATTTGGCTATATCTATCCTCGGGAAAAGAACTTCAGATTTTCTGACCGTAACGGGCTCGGGCGTAGTAAAATTCCATTTTTGCTCGTCAAGCCTGAGCTTTGAGACGTCGCCCGTCAGTCCCAGTTGTGTCCAAACCCTGTTGGCTGTATCGGGCACGAATGGGGATATGAGCAAAGCCGTCCTTTTCAATATTTCGTATAAAGTTCTGAGCACCTGCGCAAGTTTTTCCTTTGACTGCTCTTCATTGGCGAGCTTCCACGGCATGGTCTCGTCAATGTATTTATTTCCCCTGCCTATAAATGACCATATAGCCTTTAACACCTCGTCAAACGCAAATTCCTCGTAATATTGATCGATTTTTCCCAGCATTTCAGCCGCGAGGGAGGAAATTTCCTGATCCGTCCCGGCATCCGGAACCTTGCCGTCAAAGTAATTGACGATCATTTGCAGCGTCCTGTTCAGGAGGTTGCCCAGATCGTTCGCAAGGTCGGAATTTATTCTGCCTACAAGAGCGCGCTCGGAAAAATCGCCGTCATTCCCAAACGGGACTTCGCGCAGGAGAAAATATCTGAATGGGTCGGCTCCATAAACTTCCGCCATTTTAAAGGGGTCAACAACGTTTCCTTTTGACTTTGACATCTTTTCCCCATCCACAGTCCACCAGCCGTGGGCGATGACGGCAACGGGCGGGGTCACTCCCAAAGCCAGCAGCATCAGCGGCCATATCACGCAATGAAATCTTATTATGTCTTTGCCCACAAGATGGCGGGCTTCCTTCCAGAATTTTTCGAACTTCCCGCGGTCGTCAAGATACCCGGCTGCGGAGGCGTAATTTATCAGCGCGTCGAACCATACGTAAACGACATGTTTTTCATCGCCCGGGATGGGGATTCCCCATTTCAGAGTCGTGCGCGATACGGATTGGTCCCGCACGCCGCCGCGCAGGAAACTCAGTATCTCATTGTAACGGGTCTGCGGGATTATTCCCTTTAAATTCTTTTCATAGTGATCTATCAAAGCCGGGGCATACTTGGAGGCTTTGAAGAAATAGCTCTCCTCCTGCATAGGCGTGAGCGGCCTCTGGCAGTCCGGGCATGTATTATTCTCTCCCACGTTGCTTTCGGGGACGTAGGTTTCGCACGGAACGCAGTAAAGCCCCTGATAAGTTCCCTTATATATATCACCTTTATCCATAAGGTCCTTGAACATTGCCTGGACCACAAGTTTATGGCGGGGTTCCGTCGTCCTTATAAAATCATCGTTGGAGATGTTAAGGACCTTCCAAAGTTCCTGGAAATTTCGATGAACTTCGTCAACAAGCTGCTGAGGGGTTATCCCTTTTTCGTCAGCGGCCTGCTGTATCTTCTGTCCGTGCTCGTCAGTCCCGGTTAGATAAAATGTATCGTAACCTTTCATTCTCTTGTAACGGCACATGACATCGCCGGCGATCGTAGTATAGGCGTGTCCTATGTGAGGAATGTCATTCACGTAATAAATAGGCGTTGTTAAAAAATAAACTTTGTCACTCATTGTCGTCCTCCCGATAAACAACATAGAAATATAGTTATTATACATTGCCATAAAGGCAAAAGTATATGATAAAATTTAAATAATTTAGCGGCATGTAACGACTGAAAATAAGGAGTTTGAAAATGTACGAAAAAGTCAAAGAAGCGGCGGATTTTTTGAGGTCAAAAATAAAAGTTGTGCCTAAAGTTGTCGTTATACTGGGTTCCGGGCTTAGTTCCTTAATTTCGATGCTGGAAGATTCTTTAACGCTCAGGACGGACGAGATACCGAACTGGCCACGCCCCACGGCTCCGATGCATAAGGGTGAAATATCGTTCGGCAGGCTTGAAGGCGTGGACGTCGCTTTACAGCGCGGCAGGATCCATTACTATGAAGGATATTCGATGAACGAGGTCGTTTTTCCCGTCAGGGTGTGGGGAGAGCTTGGAGTAAAGCGGTATTTGGCCACTAACGCCGCGGGCGGGATAAATCGTTCTCTTGCCCCCGGAGACTTGGTTTTGGTTTATGACCATATAAATTTTATGGGCGCCAACCCCTTAATAGGGCCTAACGAACCAAGATGGAATGTGAGATTCCCTGATATGACAAGTGCTTATGTGAATGATTTTTCCGCCGTCGTGGAGAAGGCCGCGCTTAATGCGGGAGTAAATTTAAGCAAGGGTGTTTATGTCGCGTTCACGGGGCCGTCATACGAAACTCCCGCTGAAATAAGGATGGCAAGGACTATGGGAGCGGATGTGGTCGGCATGTCAACGGTCCCCGAGGTCATTGCGGCAAACGCTATGGGGATGGAAGCAGCCGTTATCTCCTGCGTGTCAAATTTCGCCGCCGGAATAACGATGCGGCCTTTGACCGAAGAAGAGGTTTTAGACGCGGGGAAGCTTGTCAGCGATAAACTGTCCAAAATTTTTATCAATACCATGAGAGAATTAAGGGCACATGTTTGATATATTGAGTTTTATAGACAATAAAAGGATTGCCTGCGACCATAAAAGCGGAGAGCTAAAGGCTTTTGTGGATGCTTACCATAATCAAAAAATTGCCGACTGCCAGGTCTCTTCATGGCTCATGGCGGCTTGCATGAATGGTTTAAGCGATGATAATCTGCTTGAATTTACGAAAGCTTTGAGCGAGTCGGGGAAAACGGTTTCATTCCCTTTTGACGCGGTGGATAAGCACAGCACGGGTGGGGTAGGGGATAAACTTACGCTTCTCGTTGTGCCGATAGCCGCTTCCCGCGGCGCTAAAGTCGCGAAACTGTCCGGGAGAGGGCTGGGCTTTACCGGGGGGACGGCGGATAAACTTGAGGCCATTCCGGGATTTAATATTTCTTTGTCCGCAAGCAGTTTTGTCTCTCAGGTGGAGAGGATAGGCTGCGCGATTTCAGGCCATTCCTCCGACCTGGCCCCCGCTGAGGCAAAATTTTACGCGCTGAGGGATATAACAAGCACGCTCTCCTCCGTTCCTTTGATAGCGAGCAGCATAGTCAGCAAAAAAGTTGCCGGCGGGGCGCGCGGCATAGTTTACGATGTAAAATGCGGGGACGGGGCTTTTATGCAAACTTTGGACGAGGCGAAAATATTGGCCGAAAAACTTGTTTCGCTGTCAAAGGCCATGGGGTTGAAATCGATTGCCGTTATCAGCGATATGAGCCAGCCTCTTGGGGTCAATGTCGGAAATTCGCTTGAAGTGATCGAAGCTGTGGAAACTTTGAGCGGGCGCGGGCCTTCGGATGTTTATGAGCTTGCGGCCTATTGCGCGGGAGCGATGATTTATCTTTCCGGCAGCGCCGCCGACTTAAATGACGGTGTTCGCGCGGCCCGCGAGAGTATTGACAGCGGAGCGGCAATCGAAAAATTTCAGGAACTTATTTCAGAGCAGGGCGGAGCGAAAGATTTATGCGCTTCCCCTTTGAAATATTTGAAGGCGGCCCCGTTGCGGCATATGATAAAATGCAATGAGGACGGTTATATTGCCTCAATAAATACGCGCGCGGTCGGCGAATGCGTAAAACGCCTCGGAGGGGGAAGGATACGCAAAGGTGATCCTATCGACGCCGAAGCGGGGGTAAAAGTTCTCAAAAAGAGGGGCGATAAGGTATCAAAAGGGGAGCCGCTGATGGAAATCTATGCCAATGACGATGTAAAATTTGCGGAAGCGGAACCTTATTTTGATGTTTTTACCATAGGGAAAATGGGCGGTTATGTCCAAAACTTGATTTTTGAGGTTATTCAGTGAAATTTATGCTGAAGAGCTTTTTTATCCTTATTTTTATATTACTCTTTCATGGAAGTTCTTTTGCTGAGATAACTTTGCATTTTAAGGAAGAGAGCGATATAGGACAGCCGTTTTTCGCGGTAATATCATCGGACAAGCTGTTTTTCAAACCATCCGTCAAATGGCTTGAAAAGGATATACCATTGGATGTTTTGAAATTAGGCGATAGTTACCGCGCTTATGCTCTTTTGGGAGGCGCCGTCAACAGGATCAAAGCCGGAACTTACCCTTTGGTGTTCAGCGTTGCCGTCAACGAGGGCGATGTTCCGGTTCACAGGTCCGTTGATATAGAACTGAAAGAGCGCCAATATCCGGAAACCCGGCTACAGGTCGCTCCTACGATGGTCAATCCTCCTCAATCTGAATTGAAGCGCATAGAGAACGAAGCAAGACTGACGGCAAGGGCAAGAGCGACCATGACGCAAAAAAAACTATGGCAGACCCGCGCGTTATCTCCTCTTGATAATGAACTTACAGTGACCAGCAGTTATGGGCACAGGAGAATATATAACGGTATTCCCAGAGGACACCACAGCGGAGTTGATTTAAGGGCCGGCGTCGGGACCAGAGTGCGCAGTTTGTACCCGGGAACGGTTATCCTTACCGGGAATCATTATTTTGCGGGGAGAAGCGTTTACATTGATTCCGGAAACGGCGTCGTTGCCGCGTACTTTCACCTTGACTCCATCGCTGTGAAAGAAGGCGCATTTGTGTATGCCGGCGATGTTGTCGGAAGAGCGGGCGCCACGGGCAGGGTGACGGGGCCGCATCTTCATGTAAGCGTATTTTTAGCCGAACAATCCATTGACCCAATGGGATTGCTTGCTCCTGAATTTCCGCAGTCAGTCAGATTGCTAAAACAAATATCTTTATGAATCGAGAGAGGAGACATGAAAAATGATTTTGCAGACAAGCAGCGCAACTGAACAGAAAAAATCGAAAAATGAAGTGGCGGATGTTGAATTATTGGGAAAAGAACGTATATGCCTGATATTCGGATTGGGGGACGAAGTTTTTGGGCTCGACGTGAATGTGGTCAAGGAAATAGTCAGAGTTCCTCCTTTTGTAACGCGCGTCCCTAACACGTCCCATTACATCCGGGGGGTCATCAATCTCAGGGGAACCATAGTCCCGGTATTCGATATGGAGCTTAAAATAGGCATCCCTCCAACGCCGATCACTGACGAAGCGAGGATCATTGTTATATCAATCAACGAGGTCACTTTTGGAATATTAGTTAATGCCGTCAGGGAAGTTATAACTATTTACGAGGCTCAGATCGAAGCGGCCAATCAGGAGTTCGCGGGGGAAAGAAGATATGTTTTGGGCGTGGCCAAACCGGCGGACGGGAGGCTGATAGTTTTATTGGATATATACGCGCTTTTTGACCTGGAGCAGATATTGGCCGAGGAATTATAAATTTGCTGAGGATCGATCTGCATATTCACAGCATTTTTTCAGACGGTACCTTGACTACAGATGAATTGGTTTCCATAGCTAAAAAAAAGCGCATTTCCGTATTATCGCTTACGGACCATGATTCGGTAAGCGGTGTTCCGGAGTTTTTAAGTTCCTGTAACAAACATAAAATCAAAGGAATTTCGGGAATCGAGCTTTCAGTTAAATATCCGGGCACGCTGCATATTCTGGGTTATCGTTTTGATCATGATAAAATCAGCGAAAGCAGCTTATTAAAAGAAATACAGGGCGACAGGAAAGATCGTAACGCCGCCATATGCGAGAAGCTGAAAAATATCGGCATGGATATTTCTTTGGATGAAATATCGGAAGATGCAAAAGGAGATATTATTGGACGCCCGCATATCGCGCGATTTTTGGTTAAAAAAGGTTATGCCTCCAATATAAGCGAAGCATTTACAAAATACCTGCAAAAAGGCGCGGTCGGATATGTCTCCCGTTTTCGAGCCTCTCCCGGAAAATGCATATCATTGATCAGGGAAAATGGCGGGCTTCCGGTGCTGGCTCATCCCTGGAAAACCAGCCCGGACATATATGATATAAGAAAATTAGCCGCTGAATTAAAAGATTTTGGACTTTGGGGCATAGAGTGTTATTCAAATTCCAATAAAGCGTTTCATGTATATGAAATTATGAAATTAGCGGAAGAAATTGGGTTATACGCGACGGCGGGGTCCGATTTTCATGGTGATATCATCCATGACAGTAATATGGGAATAATGGTCCCGGACGATATTTTGCCATGGGCAAGGTTTTGCGGCGGACGATAATATTTTGGAGGTTGAATATTAAATGTTTTACATTGATCTCAGGAGCGATACGGTAACTGTTCCAAGCCAGCAGATGCGGGATGCCATGTGTAAAGCTGAAGTTGGCGATGACGTGTATATGGATGACCCTACAGTCAAAATTCTTGAAAAAAAGGGCGCCGGCATTACGGGCAAAGAAGCGGCGCTGTACGTGACGTCCGGGACTATGGGCAACATAACGGCCCTTTTGTCTCACGATGTCCACGGATACAGTGTGATGGCCGGCAAAGGAAGCCATATAGTCAATTATGAAGGCGGCGGAGTTTCCATCATCGCCGGAGCTTTCTGCCAACAGGTAAACGATGATTCAGGACTGCCTCTTATTTCCGATATGGAGCGCGTTTTTAAAAGCGGCGCCAACGTACATTTCGCTCCCACTAAACTGTTGTGTCTTGAAAATACGCACAACAGCAGAGGGGGAATGGCCTCGACAGTTTCGGAAATGAAAGTTTGCGCCGACTGGGCGAGGGATAATAAAATGTTGCTCCATCTTGACGGGGCTCGTATTTTTAACGCCGCGGCCGCTTGCGGTGAAAAAATATCGGATTACTGCGCTCTCGTTGACAGTGTGCAAATATGCCTGTCAAAAGGACTCGGAGCTCCGGTTGGAAGCCTTGTTTGCGGCACAAGGGACTTCATAGAGCGCGCGCGTTTTTGGAGGAAACGAATTGGCGGAGGAATGCGCCAGGTTGGAATAATCGCGGCTGCCGGAGTATACGCGCTTGACCATAATTTTGACAGGTTAGCCGATGACCACGCAAATGCCGCCGCAGTAAAAAAGATGCTTGAGGACGCGGGGATAGAAACTCTTGATGTAGCCCGCCCCACCAACATGGTTTATTTTAAGATAAAGGACGCTTCAAAAACTAATGATTTTCTCTCCGCTTGCGTGGAAAAGGGAGTGAAGTTTGGTTCACCGGCTCCCGCCACGTACAGAATCGTATTTCATCTTGATATTGACCGCGAATCCGCGCTTAAAGCGGCGAATATTATCATAGAAGAGGTTAAGCGTATCGATGCTTGATATTAGGTCAAAAAATATTTTATGGGGAATCCTTCTTCCCATTTTTTTATTGACTGCGACGATAAATATAGCTAATGCTTCTTCATATACAGTTGACTGCTACGTTGGTGAAAATAAAATAGGAGAACTGCCGGCGAATAATATTGACGCGACGCTTTGGGTGCCCCTTAACAGTGTTGCCCGGATTCTTAATATGAATATCAGCTCCGCCGGCGATGAAGTTATTGTTTCAAATAATAATTTAACGGTTAGGGTTGTTAAAAACGCCTCCGTCGCAAGAATTGGGAATGCGCTGGTCCCATTGGCGGAGATCCCAAGGGAAATAAATGGTTCATTGTGCCTTGGAGAAAAGAGTTTGAACTTTTTGTTCCAAAGGGCTTTAGGGAGAGAACCTAAAGACCTTGTATCATTCAGAACGGAGTATGATTCAACGGGTTCCGCTGTTTCCGCGAGTGGAAGAAACAGGGAGCCTGTTTTATATAACGCGCCTGAAGTAAGGCCGGAAATAAGGCAGGAAAGACTGGGAGAAACAGCGCCTGTCAGCCCTGTCAGCGTAAATGCGCCAAATAATGTAAATACGCAAAATGAAGCGCGCGCTCAAATTTCTGAAATCCGCTGGAACGTCACGCAGCAGAGAATTCGCGTTGTTTTAGAATGTGTCGGGGATAGAGAGCCGGTATTGAGGGAGGAAAGAGATAAAATTATTGTCAGTTCCGCTGTTTTCCCTGCCGGTATCAGATCTCAGGCGGAGGACAGGATTCAAATGAATGAAGAAAACGGCTCGCTTGTTTTTTCCGGAAATTGGATAAAAACAGATATTATGCGGCTTGTAAACCCTAAAAGGATCCTGATTGATTTTACTTTTGACGATAGAACTCCTCCCCAGCCACAGCCTCAATCCCAGCCGCAGCCTATAAGCAGGCCAAATGCTCCTGCCAGAAACAACCTTGTGGTTCTTGATCCGGGGCATGGAGGAGCCGACCCCGGAGCCGTGGCGAACGGGGTGCGGGAGAAAGATATAAATTTAGCCATAGCGCTTAGACTTGAGAGAGCCCTCAAAGCAAGAGGGGTTCAAGTGATAATGACCCGAAGGACGGATGTTTATCTGAGGCTTGCGGAAAGAACGGAAATAGCAAATAAACATAACGCGGAAGTTTTTGTGAGTATTCACGCAAATGCTTTGCCTCCGGGAAGGTCTGCCAAGGGGTTTGAGATTTATATCATGGCGCTGCCCACGGACAACGATGCTCTTGAGCTTGCCAAATTTGAAAACAGGGAATTGGTGGATGGGCGAACCGACGCGGCTGTTTCGGACAGGAGGACCCAGCTTTTATTGAGCATTCTTGGAGATATGCAGCAAAATCAAAAAATAATAGAAAGCACCGATTTTGCTGAAGTTTTGTACAAAGCGGGGAATCAGTCAGGGCTGCCCATGAGGCGAGTTGGGCAAGCGCCGTTTTATGTGCTGAGGGGAGCAGCCATGCCTGCAGTTTTGCTTGAAACCGGGTTTCTTACGGATAGAGATGAAGTAAGACTATTGTCGAATTCAGGTTATCAGCAGAAAATAGCCGACGCTATGGCTTTAGGGATAGTTAATTATGTGAGGGGGAGATAAAAATGCCGAGGCGCGTCCAAAAATATCATGATGAAGGAAATATTTGGGAGAACGAATCGGAATATCGTTCAAGGCAACAGGCCGGCGAGCGGCCTAAAGCTCCTTTGATGCTGAGAGTTTTGGCATGGAGCGGAGTAGTTATGCTCTGCTTTGTCGGCGGATATGTAGGGACATCCTGGGGGATAAAATTTTTGAATCGGCAGGACCTGTTGACTCAAAGAGATGTCGTTACGACATCAACGGAAGCTGAAAATTTGATTGAAACCGGGTCGGCTGGGAATGCGGCGCAAAGGCAGGATAATTCGGATATAAAAAAGCTTACTTTAAAATTGTCTTATCCTAAGGATGGGCTCCTTGTGTCTGAAAGTCTTGAACTGATATCAAGCATAAGAGAACAGGAAATAAAAGAAACTATAGAAAGGCTTTTTTCAGCCAGCAGAATGTTCTCAAGGGAAGTTTTGGTAAGACATGTTTTTCGCAACGGCGCCACCTTATATATAAATGTAGCAGGCCCTTTCATCCCAATGCTGTCGAACGCGGGACAGGAGCAAAGCTCTCTTTTTATAACCGGTGTTGTCCATACGATGAGAGATAATTTTTCTCCCATCAATGAAGTCAGGTTTCTTGTCAACGGCGCTGTAACAACGGCAGGATCCCCCGTTGACCTGACCGCCGCCTGGAGGCTGCCGTAGCTATAAATGAAAGTTGTCCTTGCAAGCGGCAACGAACACAAACACCAGGAATTTAAAAAACTGCTTGAAGGCAGCGAAATTGAACTGGTTTATTCCTTTGAAAAACTGGAAGTGGAGGAAAATGGCAATAGTTTTTTCTCCAATGCTTTGATCAAAGCGAGCGCCTGGTCGCGCAAAACAGGATTGCCGGCCCTTGCCGATGACAGCGGAATTATTGTCAGGGCGCTGAACTGGATGCCCGGCATTCACTCGGCAAGGGTAATTGAAGGAACGGATAAAGACAGAAATGAATGGCTCATGGCTCAGTTAAAGGATAAAGAGGACCGTTACGCCGAATACGTTGCGGCCCTCTTTTTATGTGACCATGAGAACGGATGGGCAATAGGAACCGAAGGGTCCTGCCCCGGAACGATAGCCGGTTGTCAGCTCGGAAATTCGGGCTTCGGCTATGACCCTTTGTTTATTCCGATTGGCTATTCCAAGACATTTGGAGAACTTTCAGCGGAAGTAAAACTGAAAATATCTCATCGTTCGATAGCTTTGAACAAACTTTTGTATGTTGTTTTTAGATCTTCTGTGATAAAATCTAAAATTGGCTTTAAAAAATAAATAGATTTTTTATAAAAACGCGAGTTTTTCAGGAGGGATTCCAGTGGCGACTTTTTTGTCCATAGTCCAGATTGTTTTGAGCATTGTTCTTATAGCTGTGGTTTTACTGCACCGCAGAAAACAGGGCGGCTTTTCAGGGATATTTGGCGGTGGTACTCAAACGGACGTGGGGCAATGGCAGCGTTTTAGCGCATTGTCCAAAGTTACGGTGATGCTTGCCGTATTATTCATGCTTCTGTCTGTCGTTTTGGTCATTATTTCAAAGTAATGTTCAGCGGCTTTCGGGATGTAGAAAAGTTTAACGTATCCAATGAACGGCTTTTGAGCGCCACTCATGATGAAATAATCAGCGGAGCGACAACTGACGTATATTTTGTAAAAATTCGTGAAGTCCTTGAAAAAAAAGGGCGGCTCGACGTTGAAGTCGCGGCGGAGATATTTGCAAGAAAAAAAGGCATATTTGCGGGACTCCGGGAAATAAAGACTCTTCTATCCGGTAAAAATCTTCAAGTGGAGGCTTTTACGGAAGGAGAAGCTTTTGACGATAAAGAAGTGGTAATGACTATACGCGGCTCTTATGCCGACTTTGGAATATATGAGACTACAATTCTCGGCATATTGGCGAGTTCATGCGGATGGGCTACCCGCGCGAGGGAATGCGTTGAAGCTGCCGGAGGCAAGCCGGTGCTTTCGTTTGGAGCGCGGCATTTGCATCCCGCAGTCTCTCCGGTCATGGATTATATCGCCGTGAAATTTGGCGGTTGCAGCGGAGCGAGCAGTATTCTCGGCGCTAAGTTATGCGGGCTTATGCCGTCCGGAACGATTCCCCATGCCGCGGTGCTGCTCGTCGGAGATACTCTTGAATTAGCCAAAATTTATGATGAAGTTTTGCCTGAAGGCGAATCCCGTACATTTCTTGTGGACACCTTTAAGGACGAAGCTGAAGAAACATTGCGCTTAGCCGGTGCGCTTGGCGGCAAACTTAACGGAGTAAGGCTTGACACTCCGGGCGAACGCGGCGGAGTTACCGTCTCGTTAGTCAGGGAGGTGCGTTCGAGGCTTGACCAGGCAGGATTTGACGCTGTAAAAATAGTGGTTTCAGGCGGACTTAACCCCGAAAGGATAAAATCGCTCTCCGATGCCGGAGCGGATGTTTTTGGCGTGGGCAGTTACATTTCACATGCGGAGCCCATTGATATGACGATGGATATAAAGGAAATAGAAGGCAAAATGATAGCAAAACGCGGACGAATCCCCGGTTTGCGCAGCAGTCCAAGGTTGAATAAAATAATACCGAGTTAAAATCGAATGTAGGCGATAAGCAGAGAGCCAACGAGCTTTGCGAGTTGTGCGAGTCGTTTAGTTTCTTCATCAGGCGGTATTTGCGACCCGCCGCGAGGGCGTAGTAAATCTACGTCGAGCAAGGGGAGCAAAAACAACGAAGCATACGTTTGATTTCAACTCGATAGAGGTTTTCACTTGCGTGAGTCACCCCTGTACGCACCGCAAGCGGCGAACCAAGACGATAGAGGAGGAAATAAAGGATGATTGGCAGCAGTTCTTACATGGCCAAAAAGGAAAATGTAGAAAGACAGTGGTTTGTGGTTGATGCCGCTGATAAACCGTTGGGGCGTATTGCAGCGGTAGTGGCAAGGGTGCTTACCGGAAAACATAAGCCGACTTTTACTCCGCACGTTGATTGCGGCGATTTTGTAATCGTCATCAATGCTGATAAAGTCAAGTTTACCGGTAAGAAAGGCGAACGTACAAATTATCAGTATTACACGGGGCATACCGGAGGACTTCGCACCATTCCCTGGGAAAAAATGCGGGCTGATAAACCGGTTAAACTATTTGAAAGCGTTATTAAGGGAATGCTTCCCAAAAACCGCTTGAAATATCAGCGTAAGCTCAAGGTCTATGCGGGCGCGGCCCATCCTCACGCGGCGCAGGCTCCCGCGGTTCTTGAAATTTAATATTTTAGATAAAAGGAGAGAAGAGAATAAATGGAAACTCCGATGTATTTCTGGGGAACCGGGCGCCGTAAAAATGCTCTTGCCAGGGTAAGGGTGCGTCCGGGCGATGGGACGATAAAGGTAAATGAACGCGAGGTCAATGAATATTTTCCCCGTTTGATTTGGCAGACGCAGGTCATGCAATCGCTCAGAGCGGTGAACCTTGAAGGCAAGATTGATGTGTTTATCCGCGCCACAGGCGGCGGGCTGACCGGCCAGGCCGGAGCCGTCAAACTTGGCATCGCCCGCGCGCTTCTTAAACTCAATCCTGACCTTCGCCCGTTACTAAAGAAGGAAGGATTGCTGACGCGCGACCCGCGCATGGTCGAACGCAAAAAATTCGGACAGAAGGGCGCACGCGGAATGCGCCAGTACTCAAAGCGTTAATAATGAGTTCATATACTTCAAAGCGGAGAGCCCACGGGCTTTCCGCTTTTTTTAGAGCCGCAGGCTCCGCGCAGGCTTCCTGACACTAAATTTAGCTTTTGTAATATTTTATGTCATGTACGACTTTAATAAACATTATAACAACATTTCAGAAATAGACGAATCCCTTTGGAATAAAGGAGCTCAGGTACATCTTGCGGCTGGAAGCTCTTCACGCGCCTGGGCTTGCAGGACGGATTTTCCGTTGCTCGCTGTTTTCCCGGATCAAAGGCAGGCTTCGGAATTTTATTCCGATTATCAGGCGTTGAACGACTGTCTGAGCTTGAACAAAGCGGCCCATTATCTCAATGAACTTCCCCTGTCCTCCGAAGGCATGGGCAACAGATCGCTGCGGCTCCAGCGCGGGGAGACGCTGATGCGCTGGGCGCTGGGGGGCGGTACGCTGGTTTCAACTGCCGGCGCGCTACTGTCCTCTTTTCTGAGAGGGGACGGAGAACTTTCCTTCAAAAAAGGCGAAGAATACGGAAGGGAGAGGCTCACAGCATGGCTGGAGCGCGCGGGATACAGGCGCTCCGATGTGGTATGGAGCCCGGGGCAGTATGTATTCAGAGGGTTTATTCTTGATATCTTCGACCCTGTCTATAATTATCCGGTTCGTATCGAATTTTTTGACGAGACGGTCGAAAGCATCCGTTCCTTTGACACTCAGAATCAAAAAAGCGTCGCGTTCTTAAACGATATAGATTTGCACAGCGTCAATCAGGCGAAAAAAATTTCTTTGAGCTCCTGCCTGCCTGAAGGGGTCCGAATAATTCTTTTCGAGCCTAAAAAAATCGAAATGCAGGCCGATTCGTACTATCTCCTCTGGTCTGAACTGGAAAAAGAAAACGCCCGCGGCGACGGTGAAAAATTATGCTCATGGGAGGAGATATTTATCCCCCTTTCACGTTTCCCCCGTCTTAGGATGACGCGGGAGGCTGATTTTTGCGAGGCGGGCATGACGTTGGAGGATGCTCCCGTATTCAGGGGAGATATGGGGTATCTGTCGGATTTTTGCTCTCATTCAGGCAATTCAGGTTATGAAATATCGATACTCAGCAGGAACGAATATATTCTGAACCTTAATATCTCGGATATCGAGATAAACAGGATAAACGGCCAGTTATCGGGCGGATTCATTGACAGGGCTTCCAGGAAAGTTTTTATATCCGATAAGGAGCTTGCCGGGGTGACAAGAAGCGCTGTTCCCGCAAGGTGGAGGCCCCCCGACGAATGGCGCGGGCGCCTTTCAAACGGGCAGGTGGTTGTCCATGAGGATTACGGAGTCGCTATATTCAGAGGTGTAGAAGAGGTAGTGTTTTCGGGGGAAATAATGGATGCGCTCGCGCTTGAATTTGCGCAAAACCAGCGGCTTTTGGTCCCCGTCCTTCAGGTGAATAAGCTCATCCCGCTGCCTCAGCACGAGGGAGATGAAGTAACCCTTGACACCCTGCACGGGACAAAGTGGAGAAAATCGGTCGCTAAAAGCCGCGAGCAAGCGGAAAAAGAGGCTAAGGAAATACTTGAAGTTTTCGCCCTTCGTGAAATGACGGAAGGTTATGCGTTCCCTCCGGAAGGCGAGCTTTATAAAAACTTCAGCAAGGCGTTTCCTTATGTTGAAACGTCGGATCAGCTTGACGCCATAAACGACGTAATGAGGGACATGAGCGCAAAGCACCCTATGGACAGGCTCATTATCGGTGATGTCGGGTATGGGAAGACTGAGGTCGCGATGAGGGCTGCCATTCGCGCCGTGGAAGCGGGAAAACAGGTCGCGGTGCTGGTCCCGACGACGATACTCGCTCAGCAGCATGGTAATTCGTTCAAGACCAGAATGACAGGATTTCCCGTAAGCGTCGGGGTCTTATCCCGCTTCATCCGAAAATACAAACAGGATAAGATAATAGAGTCCGCGGAAAGTGGAAAAATGGACATCCTGATAGGCACTATCCGTCTTTTGCAGAAAGATATAAAGTTTAAAAATTTAGGGCTTTTGATTATAGACGAGGAGCATCGTTTGGGCGTTTTGCACAAGGAACATTTAAAGCAGAAATACCAAAATATAGATGTGCTTACCCTTTCCGCCACGCCTATCCCAAGGACTCTTTCAATTTCACTGCGCGGGCTCAGGGATATATCTCAATTATCCACCCCCCCCCATAACCGCATTCCGGTGGTCACGGTATCGGGAGCGTGGCAGGGACAGCTTGTCCGAAAGGCTGTATCGAACGAACTTCTGCGGGGGGGGCAGATATTTTTTGTGGCAAACAGGATATCGAGAATAGAGAAAAGGTTAGTTCAGCTTAAAAATTACTTCCCAAAGGCAAAGATAGCCGCCGCTCATGGGCAAATGCCCTCTTCCGAACTGGAGTCGGTAATGCTTGATTTTCATGAGGGGCTGTACGATATCCTTGTAAGCACCGCGATAATTGAAAGCGGGCTTGATATCGCAAGGGCCAATACTTTGATAGTGGACGACTCTCAGGAGCTTGGGCTTTCCCAAATGTATCAGCTCAGGGGCAGGATAGGCAGACGCGAGGAAGCCGCTTACGCGTATTTTTTATATCCTGAAGGAGCCTCTTTGCGCAAGGAAACCGCAGAACGCCTTGACGCCATAACGAAACTGACGGATGTCAGTTCGGGCTATTCTTTAGCCATGCAGGACCTTGAAATAAGGGGAAGCGGGGAGATACTCGGCACTAATCAGCATGGGCGCGAGGAAAGGGGAGGTTTTCATTTTTTCTACAGCATCCTTGAGCGGGAAATTGAAAGGCTCCGGGGGAATGTGCGCAGGGATGTGGTTGTGGAAAGCGATATAAATGGTTTGATCCCTAATTATTATATCCCGCAGGAAAGCGTGCGCGTGACGCTTTACCGCAGGCTGCTCAGGATTACGGAACATTCCCAGATAGAGGATCTCAGGGATGAGATAGCTGATCGTTTCGGAGCGCTTCCTGATATCCTTAAATTCCTTTTTGATATAACTTTGATTCGCAACACCGGCGCTCAACATGGCATAGATGAAGTTACGATAAGAAGGGGCGAGGTCACGGTCAGCGGCGACTCGGACAGGCTGAGAAATTTGTTTAAAAATTCCCGCAAATGGATATTGCCGTCTCGAAGCGGCAGTAAATGCAAAGTCACAGCCGCAGGCGGCAACAGCTTCAGCTTGATACGCGCGCTCGCTGAATTGTTATCCTGACGATTGCCGGAACGTAAGAAAATAGGAAAAGGTGTTACGCTCTCTGCTGAGGAAGCCGGCGAGATAATAGGCAGAAAATATTTCGAGTATAATTAATTAATAATATGATTTTTATGTATATCGTAATGAAATTTTCCTCTAAAAATTAAATTGGAGGTTTTTGAATGAAAGCAATCAACAGATTGGTATGCGCTCTGCTTTTCGCGCTTTCCGCGCTGTTATTGACGCCCATATTTCCAGGCTATGCCGGTGACCGCGTGGAACAATCGGATGAGCCGCCGGTTTACGCGTCCTATCGCGACATCCCCGGCGTTACGGAGGATGAAATCAAAGCCATCGAAGCGCTGAAGGTGCAATATCCGTACTTTATTTACGGCTCGATCCCAACCACCGAAGCGTTCATGAAGGCGGACGGCGAAATCGGCGGATTCAGCGCTCTGGTTTGCGAGTGGCTGACCGCGCTGTTTGGTATCAGGTTTGAGCCGACGCTTTTAACGACGCTTAATATATTTGAAATCGTACAAAGGGGCGACATTGATTTTACGGGCGACATCAGGATCACGGACGAACGCCGACAAGCGTATATCGCGACCGACCCCATCGCGCTGCGCTCAATCATCATGGCCCGGCTTAAAGACAGCCCGCCGATTGACACTATCGCGCTGTCGCGCCTCCCGCGTTACGCGTTTTTAAGAGATACCATCTCCATTAACGATGTCGCGGCAGTGACCGAGCCCGATTCTTATGAAACCATATTGTTTGACGTTTTGGGTTACGTTTATCCGAGGCTAAAAAATGGGGAGATTGACGCTCTTATTATATTGAACCCTGCGGAAGCCCACTTAGCGCCCTTCGACGACGTTATCATCGAAGACTTTTTCCCGCCGATATTCAGCCCTGTTTCTTTAATAACGGGAAAGCCGGAGCTTGCTCCCGTCATCTCGGTCGTGCAAAAAGCGCTGGAAAACGGCGCGATCCTCTATTTAAACGAGTTATACAACCAAGGGCGCCGGGAATACAAAAAGCACATGCTGTTCTCGCGGTTCAACGAGGAGGAGCTTGATTTTATTGAAAACAATCCCGTTATATCCTTAGCGGCTGAGTACGATAACTACCCGATCAGTTTTTATAACACCCGCGAAAATGAATGGCAGGGGATAATCTTTGACATACTGCGGGAGTTGGAGGCTATTACCGGGCTTACGTATGAAATCAACCATTACCGGAATACGGAATGGGCCGATATGCTGAAAATGCTCGAAGACGGAGAAGCGCACATGCTCTCTGAGCTGGTTCGCTCACCGGAGCGGGAAAATAATTTTTTATGGCCGGATTCTTCGTTTCTGACGGACCGGTCCGCGCTGATTTCCGGAACGGGTCACCGTAATATTAACCCGAATGAAATCTATTCCGTGAAGGTGGGATTATGTAAGGATACCATACACTACGAACTGTTTCATAGATGGTTCCCTGATCACAGGAACACCGTGGAGTACGAAAATCAGGGTCAGGCCTTTGAAGCCCTGGCGAGCGGCGAAGTTGACATGGTGATGAACAACGCCGCCAGTCTTTTGTGGCTGACAAACTATCTGGAATTTCCGGACTACAAGATCAATATCCTGTTCAACAACAATTTGGAATCCACTTTCGGGTTTAATAAAGATGCGGCTGTTCTATGTTCCATTGTTGACAAGGCTATGATGTTGATCGATACGGAAATGATTTCCGGACAATGGCTGAGGAAGACGTATGACTACCGCTTTATGGTGGCGCAGGCGCGGATGCCCTGGATCATCGCCGCTATCGTCATACCCTCGCTGATGCTTGTTTTCCTGGCAGTCATCTACGCGCGGGACCGAAGAAAAGGAAAGATGATCGCAAGACAGGCGGCTACGCTTAAACTGGCGGAAGAGGAGGCGAACAAAGCACATGAACAAACGAAGCTCATGCTTGACGGGATGCCCCTCGCCTGCCGCCTGTTCAACCGGAACTATGAAATCATCGGCTGCAACCAGGAGGCGCTCAATCTGTTCGGCGCGGCGGACAAAGAAGAATACAGCGCGAAATTTGACGACTTCTCGCCCCTGTTCCAGCCATGCGGGCGGCGGTCTCTTGCCCTAAAAAAGGAATACGGGGATAAAGCGTTTGACGAAGGCTACCTGCGTTTCGAGTGGCTGCATAAAACGCTCGGCGGCGATCCGCTGCCTTGTGAGATCACGTTGGTCCGCCTCAAACATGGGGATGAGTATATCATTGCGGCTTACGCCAGAGATTTGCGCGAGCAAAAAGCGGTCATCGAAGAAATGCGCAGGGCGGAAATTGCCGAAGAAAGCAACAAAGCGAAAAGTAAATTTTTAGCGACGATGAGCCACGAGATCAGGACGCCGATGAACAGCATCATGGGGTTCGCGGAACTCGCGCTTGATACGCCGGATGGCGGGCTCACTCCTCAAGTCAGGGATTATTTAGCAAAAATCGCGGAGAGCGCAAGTTGGTTGTTGCATATCATAAACGATATTCTGGACATTTCAAAAATAGAATCCGGTAAAATGGAATTGGAACGCGAGCCTTTCGATTTGTGCGATATTATTTCGCGCTGCCAGTCTGTCATCCTGCCGAGCGTTAAAGAAAAGGGCCTTGAACTGAGAATTTACGTAGAACCGCTGCCAACCGGCAAAAAACTGATTGGCGACCCTGTAAGGCTTTACCAGGCGCTCATGAACCTCCTGTCTAACGCCGTAAAATTCACAAACGCCGGAACTGTCAAGTTTTCGTCAGCGGTAATACGCGAGGATGATCGGTCCGTGACCGTATATTTTGAAATAAAGGACAGCGGTATCGGCATGACGCCTGAGCAGACGGAAAGGGTATTTGAGCCCTTTATTCAAGCTGACTCCAGCACAACGCGCAATTATGGCGGCACAGGGCTTGGGCTCGCTATAACAAAAAATATCGTGGAACTGATGGGCGGAACGCTGACGGTAGAAAGCGTGCCCCACACGGGCAGCATGTTCAGTTTTGAAATACGGTTTGATGTCACAGACGCGACTGACGGTACGCCGGCCCGCGCGGAATTCAACACGCTCGAAAAACCGCGCTTCGACGGTCTGGTCCTGGTATGTGACGATAACCCTATGAATCAGGAGGTGATACGCGAGCATCTCGCGCGTATAGGACTCCGGGCGATGACGGCTGAGAATGGCAAGATAGCCGTGGAGATGGCGCGGGAACGCGTACAAAATAATGAAAAGCCCTTTGACCTGATTTTCATGGATATTTTTATGCCGGTTATGGACGGGATAGAAGCCGCGCCGCGAATAACGGCGTTGAACACGGGAACGCCCATTGTCGCGATGACAGCGAACATAATGGCCGGCGAGCTGGAAAAATACAGAAAGAGCGGGATGCCTGACTGTTTGAGCAAGCCATTCACGTCACAGGAACTGTGGTTCGTCCTGCTGAAATACCTGACGCCTGTAAGCGGCTCTTCCATAGATGATGAACACGAGCGGACACAAAATGACGAACTGCAAAAGAAACTGCAGGTGAATTTTGTTAAAAGCAATCAAAACATATATGCTGAAATCACCGGGGCGGCCGCCGCAGGTGACGTGAAGCTCGCCCACAGGCTGGCGCACACATTGAAAGGGAATGCCGGGCAAATAAACGAACAGCGATTGCGGACGGCAGCCGCTGCAGTGGAGGATATGCTCTCGGAAGGCGAGAATCTGCTTACGGATGATCAAAGCGGTATTCTTAAGAGCGAGTTGAAACTGGTGCTCGAGAGATTGTCGCCGCTGCTTGCCGGAGAGAGTTTAAACAAAGAAGCCCCTGACGAGGAAAAGATACGCGAATTATTTGAGAAATTGGAGTCCATGCTTAGAAGCAAAAATCCGGAATGTATGAACCTGCTCGGCGAGATCCGCGCGGTCCCCGGAACGGAGGAGCTTGCGCGGCAAATAGAGGAATTTGAATATAAACAGGCAATTGCCGCGCTTTCAAAACTGAAAGAATGAAAGGAATAAAATGGAACGGACAATACAGTCAAGAATCCGTAATTTCAGCATTATTGCGCATATAGATCATGGAAAATCCACTTTGGCGGACAGGCTTCTTGAGTACACGAAAACAGTGGACTCGCGGGATATGAAATCTCAACTTCTGGATTTTTTAGACCTCGAACGCGAACGCGGAATAACGATCAAGTTAGTCCCCGTCAGAATGAACTATACGGCTCAGGATGGGGATGAATATATACTTAATCTGATAGACACTCCCGGGCATGTGGATTTCAGCTATGAAGTTTCGCGCTCGCTCGCCGCGTGCGAAGGGGCGCTTCTGATAGTGGACGCTACTCAGGGAGTGGAAGCTCAAACCGTCGCCAACGCTTATCTCGCGGTTGACCAAGGGCTTGAGATAATTCCCGTCATAAACAAGATAGACCTGCCTTCCGCGCGCATTGACTATTCTAAAAACGAAATCAGTGAAATTATCGGCCTTGACGCCGCCGACGCCATCCCCGCAAGCGCGAAAGAGGGAAAGGGAACAGAGGAGATATTGGAGCGCATTGTTCGGAAAATCCCCTCGCCGCAGGGAGACCCTAACGCCCCGCTTGAGGCGCTGATATTCGACTCTTTGTATGATAATTACCGCGGCGTTATCTGTTATGTAAGGGTCGTCAACGGCACCCTGCGCACCGGTCAAAACGTTCTTTTCATGGCTACCGGCGTGGTCAACCAAGTGACGGAAGTCGGGGTATTCAGGCCGGGATTCACTCCCGTCCAGTCCATTGGCCCGGGTGAAGTGGGATATATAACGGCAAGCATAAAAAGTTTGGCGGAGGCGCATGTCGGGGACACAATAACGGATGCTCAGAAACCCGCGGCGAAACAGCTTGCGGGGTATAGAAAGGTAAAACCCGTTGTTTTTTGCGGTATTTACCCCGTGGAACGTGAAGAATATCCTCACTTGAGAGATTCGCTTGAAAAACTTACCCTTAACGATTCCGCGATAACATTTGAACCTGAGACGTCAGTAGCGCTTGGATTCGGTTTTCGCTGCGGATTTCTCGGTCTATTGCACCTGGACGTCGCGAAGGAACGGCTGAGGCGCGAGTTTGACATAGAACTTGTCGCGACAGCCCCAAACGTCAGTTATGAAATCACCACCGCTTCCGGAGAGATAATCGAAGCTCACCGTCCGAGCGATTTTCCGGACATGGGGAATATTCAGGAAATTCGCGAGCCGATGATAAAACTTTCCGTATTTCTCCCGTCGGATTATGTGGGTAAGGTAATGCAGCTTTGCCAGGAAAAACGCGGGATATATAAATCCATGGATTACCTCGCTCCGGATCGCGTGCGCCTTGTTTACCACCTGCCGCTCGCTGAATTTATTTTGGACTTTCACGACAAACTCAAGTCGCAGACGAGGGGGTATGCTTCGCTTGATTATGAATTCACGGGGCTGCTTCCTTCCGAGCTTGTGCGCGTGGATGTGCTTGTCAACGGGGAAGCTGCGGATGCCTTCTCTTTCATCTGCCATAAGGATGCCGCTTATCATAGGGGACACGCGGCGGCGACGAAGCTGAAAGAGCTTATACCCAGCCAGTTATTCGAGGTCCCGATACAGGCTTCAATAGGAAAACGCATTATAGTGCGCGTCAATGTGAAAGCTCTCCGCAAAGATGTTTTGGCGAAATGTTACGGAGGAGACATAACCAGAAAACGTAAACTGCTTGAAAAACAAAAAGAGGGAAAGAAACGCATGAAACAGATCGGGCGCGTCTCGATCCCACAGGAAGCGTTTTTAGCATTTTTACAGGTTGAAGAGGAAAATAAATAGAAATGAGAGCGCGGGTGAACTGCCCCCTGTCAAGTAGACAGGCAAAAAAGAAAAAATGAATTTACGAAGTCGGCTACAGAAAAAAGTGACCGACTTTATTTTCTTTCCGATAAAATCCTTTCGCGAAATTCATAAGGTGATAATCCATCTAGTTTTTCCTGAAAACGGTTGTAATTGTAAAAAGTTAACTCCCGAAAAAATCAATACTATAAGCGAGGCAAGAATCAACGAGTTTATTAAAAATTCGTTGATTCTTGCATCTACTGTATTTTTGGATGTAATAGGAAACATAACCCAATTATTTATTCCTACCGGGGAATAATAACCGTAACGCTCTCCCCCCCTCAAAAGAATATTCCGTATGGTTTGGTTTTGCATCGGTAAATGCTTTCCGAATCATTTCTGCTGTAAAGCCATTTGAAGTGAAGTAAGAATTAGTGCAATCACCATAATAAAAGTGATTGTTATTTTATTTTTGTTTTTGAAATTTTGAAAGGGTGTATTCATATGGCAACATTTCCTTTTTTTATTTTTGCCTTAAAATTACGCCTTCTTCATAGAGCTGTTCCCTAAGAGCGCGGGCACTCTTGTTACTTTTTTTCTCTTTGTAAACATTTTTAATTCCGACATTATTCTTACCCACTTTTAGGTCAAGCCGGAGTTCATCTAAAACTTCATATGAAGCTCTATCGAAAGTTACGCTTATTATCGCGTCCGTATACAGCTTCTCACCGTCTTTTCTTTTGACAATACCACCTTTGTATATTTTTCGTTTTTTAATCTTGGTGTAAAATTCATTTGGAGCTAATTCTTTCAACTTCAAAATGTCAAGCGACAACGGAAGTGACCCGCTATATATCGAATCCCTTTGTTCTTCTTTTACTTCATAGAAATCAGAACGAGTATTCGTTGATTTAATTTTACTCTCATCTCCGGCTTTTTCATCCTCTGTCAAACTAATCTCCGGCGCATTAACGATTGCAACAATCCGTTTTCCTTTCCATTCAGCCATTTTCATCCTCCAAATCGTCAAGTTGTTAAACAAATAGAACACATTGAAATAATCCTTTAACCTATCGCCTGACAGTGTTCACACCGTTGTACGTGTTCTTATCCAGCTCTTGTCGCCTTACTGGGTTCTGCTTGGCTTGAAAAAGCCCTTTGTAGACAGCGAAGAAAGCGTTTCTTTTCTCCTTATGCCGATCTCCTATATATCTGATTCTCTCCAGCCATGCCCTTCGATTTGAAAATTTCCACCTGCAATACCTGTCAATTCGTGGATATACGGCATTACTGAAAGTAGAGGCATTTTTCAAAAAAGAAAAGACTCAATTCCCACAACAAGAATTGAGTCATAAAAACATGTCAGGTAATGCTCGAAGGTCACATTACCAATGAGCCAAGCATGGCTTTACAATGTGGGCAGACCCTTGTTTTCCAGAATATGAAACGTAGTATTGCCTCTTTCGTATCGTACCTGATTTCTTTTCCGCATTTAGGACAAGTAAATTCTTTGTAAGCGGTAAACATTCCCGGTCTAATGATATTCTTCAGCACTCTCGACTACCCCACTTCCACGAGGATTATTTTGCTCCGCTACTTTTCCAAAGCCTTCAACAACACAGTCGGAGCCATTGAAACAGGCATCAAAACATTGATACCAAATTCGTTGTTGCAAAGGAACAATACGTCGATATACGGCTCTTTCTCACATTGCACAAGCAAGACAGCCTCATGCCGATTTGCACCCAGCTCCACGTATTGCCGACTGATCGCCGCGAGGTCTTGAACGTTTTCTACGACCAGAACGAAACCTCCGTCGCTGTTATTTACATCCCGTTTGGCTCCATATGCGCTATCAAGTATCGTTACGATTCTCTGAGCGGTAAGATAAATCTCCACAGGCATCTTACCCTGAAGCTGATGTATTTCCTTTACAGTACCAGCTTTTAACAAAATTCTTCCCCCCTTCAATTCTCATGGACAACAAAAAATCCCAACCCTTTTTTCATGGAGGTTGGGACATCACATTTCACACTGAAGTCAGCCAAGTCTTCCTTGCTTTCTATGACCAAAACAAAGCCGCCATCATCTTCGTCCATGTCTCGATCGTCACCAAATTTCTCATCTCATCCAACATTGTGACAATGCGCAGGGCTTCTTGACAAACCTCCATTGACACTTTATGCTTGAAAGCACAGCTTTCAACTTCCCACACTGTTCCCACCTTGAATTTCCTAACCTCCTTGAAAAAAGAATCCCCGACACCTGATAAAGATGTCGGGGAATTTTACGTGATAGCAGGCAACAGAGGATCATAGACTTCCTCACATGAGCCATACCCTATGATTCAGCGACTTTTGCCTCCGCCGCCGGAGCAGTAAAGTCATATTTCTTGAGTACCCACACGAATCGAATTTGCGGCGCAAGAGGATGAAAGCCGGACGCCCCGTTTTCGTTAGCAATTACGCAAAACTTATGCTTGAAAGGCTTCAAGAAATCAAGAAGGCTCTCTTGAGCGTCACGGACTTTCTTATTGTTCTCCCCCAACTTTCCCCAAGCAATAATAACCTTCTCGGACTTCTCAGCCGAACTGAAGATGTAATCAGCGTTTCTGGCGTCAATTTTAATCTCGATATCATTTTTGACATTGATCTTCGTGGTCATCTTAGAGATCAGATTAACAATATCAACAGAGCCAAAATTCAGCTTGACAATATTGTTCATAATGTAAAGCGTGGTGTAGTCCATCATCAGAATGTCCGCTGTGCTTGGATTGGTCATTATTATCGTTGCTCTTGATTTCTTTAAATCCCATTCTTTACGCAAAAGATACCTGTGCTTCCTGTCATCTGAAAATATTGCCTCAGTTTTGATAGTCGCCTTCTCACTAAGCATTACAATACCTCACTTTTCAATTTAAATTCGGTATCAACATGGTTGTCTGAATCAAGAATAATAATTGATTCCCTATATTTCTGAGCTACATCCTCCAAGGCTTCATCCTCATTCTTGGCATTGACCTTAACGATTTTTGAGAGAGTTTCAATAATCTCTACCTCAAAGTCCTGTAATACACCTATTTCTTCCATGTTCTTCAAGTTAAATCCTCTCTTCTTCGATATTCTTAATATTCTGAGGGGAGCAATAACACGCCATTGTCGAGGAATAACATAATGCCCTCCGGTAGCGGAAAATCTGTATATTCCATTTCTTGACGGATAAGGTCATTATCGTTGCCATCCTCACAAAATAGGACGGCATCATTATCCTCTGTTTTGTTGTTAAACCGTAACATCCAAACTTGGAAAGACTCATTTTTTAGCCTATCGTCCTGTTGCCATGAAAATATTGCTGTAATAAGCCAGTAAGCCTCGCAGATTTCAGCCATTGTTTTTACCCCGTCCGTATATTTAAAATCAGTACACTCTGGCGATAATATCCAGTGTTGCTCCGTGCAAACATGTTGAGCAAGAGCTTCACGAATTGCCTCTGGTGATTCCATTTATTACCACCTCCTCTTGATAGAATTTGATAGCAAAAAACGCCAAAACCTTCAAAGGTTTTGGCATTTTCAATGTTTATTTTATCTCGATATCGACTATTACTATAATATATGCTTCTTTGCAAAGCAGATTCAGATGTAAAAGCTGATGATAAATGCTATTTTACTCATTCAATCCCCATGAAATGGGTTTTAACTATTGTGTTGGGAGTTATGCTGTTGTTCTTTTTCATAGTTTGCGAACGAGGCAATGCCGGTACTATGCCGCCGCAACACGGCCTGACAAGTGAGAAAACTAGTATGCGAATCAGCGTTCAAGCAAGCGTTGGCACGGTTTTTTTTGAATTGTATAATAGCTGCGTCGCAAAGGAATTAAACGATGGTGTTGTATACCTGTAAAATTTACATCATCATTTCCTGTTCAATTCCTTCCACATAGATCGCTTTTGGACTTTGTGGACAGGCAGCTTGGCAAGCGCCGCACCCGATGCAGTGAAAAACGGCTACCTCCGGTATTCTGAGTCCCGATGAAGTTTCATTAAAGAAAATAATGGCTTCCTTCGGACATGCTCTTGCACAGAGGTCGCACGGTGTTCCGTCTTTGACTATTCTGCACTTCGGCGCATCAAAAATTGCTTCTCCAATCTTGAGCCATTGTTTGTCCTCAAGTGTAAGGTTCTGCAATGCGCCCGAAGGGCAAATCGAAGCGCATTGTACACAGTCATATTGACAGCCGGCACGGGTATAATCCAGATGAACGGTGCCGAACACATGTGCGGAGGGTTTGATAATTCTTTGCG